>Ga0070741_10000517_pt1 | contig 138268 bp, 127 predicted proteins | sample Coa_R1_4_FD_66440 | JGI IMG/M metagenome (GOLD analysis project Ga0070741, IMG submission 66440) | Surface soil microbial communities from Centralia Pennsylvania, which are recovering from an underground coalmine fire - Coalmine... | ecosystem: Environmental > Terrestrial > Soil >... | reverse complement strand
GGGCTTCCACAGTCTGCATGCGCGCTATCTCGCGCTCGCGTCTACGTGAACCGCCGGGTGCGGACCCGCATGCCCGGTGGTGTGGGAGGTGGGGTAGGCAACTACCCCACCCACCCTATTATGACGGGCTGCCAGGCGCCCGGTTGACGCACCGTCCTCGGCTGGGTATGCTGAGCGGCAAACCTCGAGGAGGGAATGAAAGTGCGCAACGTCAAGCTGGGGTCGCTGTTGGGATCCCTGGGCATGATTATCGCCTTGGCCGCGTGTGGCGGCTCTACGGCCCCGGCGAGCGGGAGCCCGCCGGCTTCCTCCGCGGCCGGCGGCTCTGGCGCCTCCAGCCCGTCCGGTGCATCGGCCAGCGCCAGCACGGCCGGCGGCCTGTCCCCCGAGCTGGCCAAGATCGTCGACGCGGCCAAGAAGGAGCCGGTGATCAAGGGTGTCTGGTCGGAGAGCAGCTTCGGCGGCAGCGCCGGCTTCCAGGAGCTCGTGGGGGCCGTCAACAAGAAGTACGGGCTGAACCTCAAGGCACAGTTCACCCCTGGCGAGGACATGCAGGCCTTGATGGCCAGAGTGGCGCAGGAAGTAGCCGCAGGCCAGCCTTCGACCACCGACGTGCTGTTGTCGAACTCCCAGGGTGTCCACGATGCCAGCCCGTCCAAGGCATTCAAGCCGGTTGATTGGCAGAAGCTGGAAGATAAGCCTGTGCCGGGCGAGCAGGGCTTCGACCCGGTGTCGCCCGACAACTACGCCCTGGCCATCTCATCCGCCGTAACGGGAGTGACCTACAACTCCAAGCTCATCCCGGCCGACAGCGTGCCGCACAAGCTCAACGATCTGCTGGATCCCAAGTGGAAGGGCAAGATCGCCTCGACGCCCTACGCGGCTGGCTTCCGCGATTTCGCCGCTCCGGAAGTTCTCGGTAAACAGGCGGTGCTGGACTACGTGTCGAAGTTCTCTCAGAACATCGGCGGCTTGATTCGCTGCGGCGACTCGAGCCGGTTGAGCAGCGGAGAGTTCCTCATGCTGGCGCTCGACTGCGGCAATGACGGGGCGTTCGTGGCCCAGCGGCAGGGCGCGCCTATCTCGCAGGTGATTCTCGACGACGGCACATCGCTGCACCTGCGCTATGCCGGCGTCCCAGCCACCTCGAACGCGCCCAACGCGGCGACCCTGATCGTGCTGTTCCTCGATACCCCCGAAGGCCAGCAGTTCCTGTACAAGTACGACGGCATGGACCTGCACACCTTCCCCAACTCGCACATGAAGTCGCTCGTCGATAAGGTGCGATCCGCGGGTGGCAAGGTGTGGACCGACACGGTGCAGAACCTCAATGCCTTCAGTGATTACTCACAGAATCAGAAGCAGATCGTCGACATCCTGCAGAAGGGCGTTCCGAAGTAGCTCATTTCCGGCGGGCTACGCAGATCCTCCTGGTCTGATGCACTTTCAGGCCCAGGTCTCATGCAGGCGACGCTGAGGCCCGCCGGCGCGACACGAACGCGCCCTCGCCGCTCGGCTCGGCGCCCGAGCCTGGTCGCCGTGCTGGCGTCCGTGCCCCTGCTGCTGATCGCCATCCTGGTCGTCACCGTGCTGTGGATGTCCTTCCAGCGCGGCATTGTAGGCACCGCGGCCGCCAGCACCACGGTGGAGAACTACCGCGACATGTTCGCCGATCCGTTCGCCTACGGATCGATGCTGAACACGCTCGTCTTCGCTTTGGTCACCACCCTGGTGGCGCTGTCTATCGGTCTGCCCATCGCCTGGCTGGCGGAGCGCACGACGATCAGAGGCAAGCCGGTGGTGTACGCCATCATGACCCTTGGTCTGCTGGTACCGGGCATCTATCAAGCCATGGGCTGGACGTTCATCGGCCATCCGCGTATCGGCTTCCTGAACCAATGGCTCATGGGCGCGTTCCATCTGTCGTTTGCGCCCATCAACGTGCTTGCCCCGCCGGGCATGGGCTTCGTCCAAGGCCTCACGCTGACGCCCCTGGCCTTCATCCTCACCGTACAGGTCTTCCGGGCGATGAATCCCACGTTCGAGGAAGCGGCCCGCATTCACGGCCTCAGCGTTGCGAAAACGCTGTGGCGGGTCACGCTGCCGCTGGCTCTGCCAGGCGTGCTGGCGGCGGTGATCTACATCGCCACCATCGGCATCGCCACCTTCGACGTGCCGGCCATCTTGGGGCTGGGAAACCGGGTGTACATGCTCAGCACGTTCGTCTACACCAAGAGCCATCCCACCGGCAGTGGCATCCCCGAATACGGGGTCACCGCGGCCACCGGCACCTTCATGATCGTGGTGGCGCTGCTGCTCACAGCCTGGTACAGCAGCGTGCTGCGTCAGGGCCACCGCTACCAGGTGGTCACCGGCAAGGGTTACCGTCCAACACCCATCAAGCTCGGCCGTTGGAACGTGGTGGCCTGGGCCTTCATCCTGGGCTACGCACTGCTGTCCGACGTTCTGCCCATCCTGCTGATAGCGCTGGCGGCGTTCTCTCCCTTCCTCGCTCCCCCATCCATGGAGCTGCTGCAGCACCTCTCGCTGGTCAACTTCGACCGCATCGAATGGGGGCTGGTCATTCGCGGTTTGACCAACACCCTGACGCTGCTGGCCGTCGTCCCGCTGACGGTGCTGCTGTTCGGGTTTTGCATCTCCTGGTTCGTGGTCCGCTCCCGCGGCCGCGCGCGCTACGTGTTCGATTTCGGCAGCTTCCTGCCGCATGCGCTGCCGGAGATCATCCTGGCCGTCGGCGCATCGCTGCTGGCGCTGTTCGTTCTGGGGCGGATGGTGCCGCTGTATGGCTCCGTGTGGCTCATCGCGATCGTTTACGTCGTTGCCCGCCTTGCCTTCGCCACGAGGGCCTTCAACTCAGCGCTGATGCAGATCCATCAGGAGCTCGAAGAGGTGGCCTTCGCATCCGGCCTGTCGGCCGTCCGCACTGCCTGGCGAGTGCTGCTGCCCATCCTTCGGCCCACTATGCTGTCGGTCTGGGTCTGGACGGTGCTGCTGGTCTATCGTGAGCTGACGGTGGCGGCCTTCTTGCTGAGCCCCAGCAACATCACCTTGCCCGCCGTCGTCTGGAGCTACTGGTTTGCCGGGGCACAGCCTCGCGCGGCGGCCGTAACGCTGCTGATGACCGCGGCGGTCCTGCCGCTGCTGGTCGTGTTCTGGTGGTTCGGCCGCCGCAGCGAGGTGCAGGCGGTACGGTGATCCTCGCGCTGCCTTGTAGCATCTTTTGAGGTGGTGAGGACGAGATGACGGATAACGCGGCGCTGCATGACGAACGGCCGTGGGGCAGCTACACGGTGCTTGACCAGGGCCCCGGCTACCAGGTGAAACACATCGAGGTGCTGCCGGGAAAGCGGCTCAGCTATCAGAAGCACGCTCAGCGAGCAGAGCACTGGGTCGTGGTGCGCGGCCGGGCGCTGGTTACGATCGAGGGACAGGACCGCCTGGTCGCGACGGGCGAAACGGTAGACGTAGCGATTGGCGTCGCCCATCGCATCGCCAATCCCGGTGACGACCTGCTGGTCTTCATCGAGATCCAGCGCGGCAGCTACCTGGGCGAGGACGACATCGTGCGGCTCCAAGATGACTACGGCCGGGTTGCCTGACTGCGCTATTGTGTGAGGAAGTCAACAGCCAGAAAGGAGTACGACGATGATCGACGTCCAGGAGAGGCGCGCAACCGAGGGCACCGTTCCCGTTGAGACCCCCATCCGTGTCCGCAAGATAGGGCACGTCGTCTACCGTGTGACCGATATCGACCGGAGCACGAAGTTCTGGACCGAGATCATGGGCTTCAAGGTCTCGGACGTCAATGAGAACGGCATGGTCTTCCTGCGCTGCCAGGGCGACCACCACACCGTGGCGCTGGCCAGGGCCAACGCGGACGCGACGATGCCTTCCGCCAAAGACAAGACGTCGCTGGGCATGGATCACTTCGCCATGGAGCTCGCCAGCGTGGAAGACCTGTTCAGGGCGCGAGACTTCCTGCGCTCCAAGGGCGTCAACATCGTCATGGAGGGCCGCCGCGGCCCCGGCGCCAACATGGGCGTCGAGTTCACAGACCCCGATGGCTACATGCTGGAGCTCTACGCAGACATGGAGCAGATCGGCTGGAACAACAAGAGCCGTCCCTCCACCCACTGGCGCCGCGCCAGCTCCCTGGAAGATGCCCTAGCCAACCCCTGCCCGACGGACTAGGCGCGAGGCGCGAGGCGCTAGTCGCAAGGCGCCGGTCGCAAGGCGCAAGGCGCAAGGCGCAAGGCGCTAGTCGCAAGGCGCTAGTCGCAAGGCGCCGGTCGCAAGGCGCAAGGCGCAAGGCGCTAGTCGCAAGGCGCCGGTCGCAAGGCGCCGGTCGCAAGGCGCTAGTTGTAGTTCCCAGATAGGTTGTTGACAAAGATGTAGCGCGGGGCCTTGCGCCCCGCCCGTACCTGTCTGCCGTTAAACCGAGGTCGAGGCGAGCCCGCCCTCAACCCTCGCTCCTCAACCCTCGACCCTCGACCCTACCCCTGGCACCCCCGGCAGAAGTTCATTGGCTCTCGGTCGGAGCCAATCTGGCTGATGCGGTGGCCGCAGCGCGGGCAATCCTGGCCGCCTTTGCCGTGCACCGCCATGAACGACCGGTCCTGCTTGGACTCCTCGTAGTTGGGGTTTGCCAGTATGGCTTCGGTCGCTCGCGAGAGCACACCGGGGATGGCCTGGAACAGCGTCTCCTCGTCCGCCGGCGAAAGGCTGGCCCGCCGGCGGAGCGGCAGGACGTGGGCCTCGAACAGGATCTCGTCTGAGTAGGCATTGCCAATCCCGGCCAGAAAAGACTGGTCCCGCAGCACGTCCTTCATGGCCGCGCGGTAACGGCGCAGCCGCTTGCGGAACCACTCCAGGCCGTGTTCCGGCAGGGAGTCCGCCTCTGGCCCAAGCTCCGGCCACGCTGGAACCTCGGCGTTCAGATCACGCACCCAGTACACCCGGCCCATGTCCCGAACGTCCAGGTAGCGCAGATCCTCGTCGCCGTCCAGCAGCAGCGAGAAGATGGTGGCAGCCTGCCGTTTGGCGCTGCTCGAAGCTATCTGGAAGCGGCCGCCGAGCATGGGATTGATGGCCAGGTAGCCGGTATCCGAGTCGCCGGCCTGCAGGTTGAAGATGAGATGCTTGCCTCGCCGCCACACCTCGGTGAAGCGCCTGCCCGCCAGCTCGGCGTTGAACTGCGGCAGAGGGCTTCTGAGCAGGAAGCCCTTGCGCGGATTGACCTGCACGCTTTCGATGCGCCGCCCGGAGAGCCGTGGCCCGAAGCGGATGCGGACCGCTTCGAGCTCCGGCAACTCAGGCATCGCCCGCCCATCCTACAACCCGGCGGCCCTCCGTTGGAACCGGATCACCCTCCCAGGTCGTCATAGTAGGTGTGAAGATGGGACGCTTAGCGATGAGCGGCAGGCTTGCGTGCGCCGGAGTCCTCTTTGCTGCCGCGCTGTCTGCCTGCAGCTTTGGCAGCGCCGCGCCCGCCGGCCCCAGCCTGAGTCCGGCCTCCACCAGCTCGCCGAGCGTCCCCACGCAATCGCCGCTGCCTTCGGCCACGGTCGCCAGCGCGTCGGCGCCCGCCAGCTCGGCGCCGGCCGGCCCCCCGGTCAGGTCTACTTCCGTCACCCCGGTGCCCGCATCTTCGTCCGTACCGCCCGGGCCCCTGCCCCCATCTGCGGCGGCCAGCGCCACCGCGGCATCCCAGCCGCCCGCCCTGCCCGGCCGTTCGGGCGGCATTCGCATGACCGCTGCCGACCAGGGCAAGACGTTTCACATGGCCGTAGGCGACGTGCTCACCGTCTCCCTGCAGGCCGAGTCGGGGTTCGCCGACTGGCAGCTGCAGGAGCCTGATCCGAAGATCCTCATGCCCATCGTGAACACCGGCGCAACGGCCGCTCGAGGCGTGACGCTGCGGTCCTTCCGCGCCATCGCTGCCGGCACGGCGACGATCGCCGCCACCGATCGCCCGGTGTGCAACCCCGGCGAAGCCTGCTCGCAGCTCATTCGCGCCTTCCAAGCCACGGTGGTGGTGGACGCCTGAGGCAAGGGCGGGTTGGGCTCAGCGAGTAGCCGCCGAGCCGTGTTATAGTTCGCGGCGGTAAACGCGCCATTGAGCGCGGAACCTGCCGCAGCACGCTTTTCTGGTAGCTCAGTCGCGCGTAGTTGCGGACTGAGTCTCGGCTCCTGGAGCGCCATCCGGCTGCTCCGAGCGCTGCGGCATCTTGAGAAAGATGCGGCCCGGCGAGTAATGCCGTACGGCCGCGAAAAGGATAAGGTTTGTCGTTTTCCTCACTACCGCTGAGCCCCGCCACGCGCGCGGCGCTCGAAGCTATGAACATCACGGCGCCCACACCCATCCAGGAGCGCTCACTGCCCCTGCTGTTCGCCGGACGCGATCTCATCGGCCAGGCCCGGACGGGATCCGGCAAGACGCTGGCTTTCGCCCTGCCCATGGTGGAGAAGGTGGATCCTGCCATTCGCGCCACCCAGGCGGTGGTGCTGGTGCCGACGCGGGAGTTGGCGCAGCAGGTGGGTGACGTCGTGGAGGCCCTGGGCCGTGGCCGCGGCGTGCGCACGGCGCTGGTCTTTGGCGGCCGGGCGATGGGTCCGCAGATTTCGGCCCTGCGGGCTGGCGCCCAGATCGTCGTTGGCGCTCCCGGGCGCGTCCTGGATCTCTTGGGGCAGGGCGCCATGAAGACCGACCGGGTGAGCTACTTCGTCCTGGACGAAGCGGACGAGATGCTGGATCGGGGTTTCGCTCCCGACGTGGAGCGCATCCTGAAGTTCATGCCTGCCAGCCGCCAGACGGTCCTGCTGTCGGCGACTGTGCCGGAGTGGGTAAGCCAGACGGCCGACAAGTACCTGCGCGACCCGGAGATGGTCCATGTGGATACGCGGCCGGAGGACGTTCCCAAGATCGAGCATGTCATCTACGACGTGCCCGAGGGCCAGAAGCTGCCCGTGCTGCGCACGCTGCTCGATGGCCGTGAGGACGAGAGCGTGCTGGTCTTCGGCCGCACCAAGCATGGTGTCAAGAAGCTGGCCAAACAGCTCGTGGGCCTCGGCTACCCAGCCGCGGCTCTTCAGGGCAACCTGTCGCAGAATGCGCGCGACGCCGTCATGGCGGACTTCCGGGCCCGGCGGGTGCCGATCCTGCTGGCAACGAACGTCGCCGCCCGCGGCCTCGACGTAGAGCACATCGGCCTGGTCATCAACTACGAGCTGCCGGAGACGACTGAGCTGCTCACCCACCGTGTTGGCCGTACCGGCCGCATGGGCCGCGAGGGCGACGCCGTGACGCTGCTGGCGCCGTCGGACGAAAGCAAGTGGCGCCAGCTGTCCCGCGGGCTCAAGCTGCGGATCCCGCGCAAACCCTGGACCGGTCCGCTGCCCGAGATTCCGGCCGCCATCAACGCCATTCCTCTGTATGAGCGCGCCGAGAAGCCATCGCGCAGGCCTGAGCCTCGGCCAGCGACGGCCGCGCCCCGGACGCAGGACCGTCCTGCACCGTCCCCGGCAAGTGAACCTCGGCGCCCGGCCCGTCCGATGTCGGGCGGCGATTTCCGGCGCCCCGCGCGGCCGTTGCCCGGCGGTCCGGCGCGCTATCGAGGGAACGATGCCGGCAGACCATCCACCGGCAGCTGGCTGAAGGATCGCGAGCGGCTCGCCGACGAAGAGAATGTCGACGCGGCTCGGGCGACATCCCAGACCGGTGCCGCACCCACTGCCGATCGCTCTGCGGAACAGCGGCGCGAGGGCAACGTGAATGGCGAGCGGATGTCTGCGCCGCGGCGCTTCCGGCATCGCCGTCGAGGCGGCGCCGGCCAGGGCTCGCGCCAGTCCGCTGGCCAGGGGCGTCCATGAGCGTCGCCGTCGAAAACCTTCCGCGCGAGGAAGGCTCGCTCCGCAGCGACCGCATCCGCAACGTCGCCATCATTGCCCACGTGGATCACGGCAAGACCACCCTGGTTGATGGTCTGCTGCGGCAGAGTGGCGCCTTCCGTGACCACCAGGTGGTGGCTGAGCGCGTGCTCGATTCGAACGACCAGGAGCGCGAGCGGGGCATCACCATCTTCTCCAAGAACGCCTCGGTCACCTACCGCGACTACCTGATCAACATCGTGGACACGCCCGGTCACGCCGACTTTGGCGGGCAGGTGGAGCGTGTCCTTGGCTCGGTGGATGGCGCGCTGCTCATCGTCGACGCGTTCGAGGGCACCATGGCGCAGACTCGCTTCGTCTTGAAGAAGGCGCTCGAGCTGGGGCTGCAGATCGTGGTCGTGATTAACAAGATCGACCGGCCGGGCTGTGAGCCGTATCGCGCCCTCGATCAGGTGTTCGATCTGTTCGTTGAGCTCGACGCGAGCGATGCGCAGCTGGACTTTGCGCACGTGTTCGCTTCCGCCCGCAACGGCACCTGCCGCTTGGAGATGTCGGAGCCCGATACCAATCTCGAGCCGATCTTCAAGCTGATCGTGGAGCGCATCCCGGCGCCCAGCGTAGGTGCTAGGCCGGAGCCGGTCATGCATGTCACCAGCCTCGACTATTCTGAGTACGTGGGCCGCCTGGCCGTCGGCCGGCTGCGGCAGGGGATGCTGCGGGTGGGACAGACGGTGACTCACATTGGTGAGCAGGGAGTCGCCAAGAAGGTTCGGATCACCAAGATCCTGTACCCGGAGGGCATCAAGCCCAAGGAGATCCAGGAAGCAGTCGCGGGCCAGATCATCTCCGTTGCCGGCGTGCCGGATTTCAACATCGGCGACACGTTGACGGGCGAAGAGCCCGCGCTGGCGCTGCCGCGGATCGAGGTCGACCCGGCTACCATCGCCATGCGCTTCATGGTTAGCGAATCCCCATTCTGCGGCCTGGACGGTGGACGCTTTCTCACCTCGAATCACCTGATCGAGCGACTCGAACGGGAAGCGCTGGCGGATGTGGCGCTGCGGGTTGAGCGCGGCGGCGAGACGGGCGCGTTCCCGGTGTCAGGCCGGGGCGTGTTGCACCTCTCGGTGCTTATCGAAAAGATGCGGCGGGAGGGCTATGAGTTCCTGGTGGGTCGACCCAAGGTCATCACCCGCGAAATGGATGGCGTGATCATGGAGCCTATCGAGACCATCACTGTAGACGTTCCAGAGCCCTACTCCGGGGTGGTGATCGAGGAGATCAACAAGCGTAAGGGCGAGATGCTGGACATGGTGCTGGACAGTGGCCACGTCCGGCTGATCTACGACATTCCTGCCCGCGGGCTGATTGGCCTCCGCACCCGGCTGCTCACGTTGAGCAAGGGCTACGCCGTGTTCCAGCAGCTGTTCAAGGGCTACGAGCGCCTCAAGGCGTCGATTCCGCAAAGACCTACCGGCGTGCTCATCTCCAAGGAGCGCGGCCAGTCAGTGGGTTACGCCCTGTGGAAGCTCGAGGACCGCGGCACCATGTTCATCGGCCCCGGCGTCGACGTCTATCCCGGCATGATTGTGGGTGAGCACTCAAAGGCCGGCGACCTGGTGATCAACGTCACCAAGGGCAAGCAGCTCACCAACATGCGCACCCACGCCTCCGACGACGCGATCCTGCTCACGCCGCCGCGGCAGCTCTCGCTGGAAGAGTGCCTGGAGTTCCTCAACGACGACGAGTGCCTCGAGGTTACCCCCAAGAACCTCCGCCTGCGCAAGATCATCCTCGACGAAAACGACCGCCGCCGCGCGGAGTCCCGAGCCGGATAGTCGGCCCGCGACGTCATCCGCCGGCAGAAGCCTGCAGGCTGCTGCATACCGGGCGGTCATCCTGAGCATCCAGTGCAGGATCCTCTCTGCGCCCGCCAAGGGATGCTTCGCTCGACCTTCAAGATGACACCGGCCTCCCGGACGTCGGGGCTAATGCGCCAGCTGTCCGAAGGGATACTGTTCCGGCTGCATTGGTACTTCCTCGGCTTGCCGCGGCTGGCGGCCGTACGTCGCCGTCAAGTCCAGCAGGCGCTGCCCTAGCTCGTCGCTCAGCGGCGCATCGAGCCGCCAGCCCCAGTTCCCGGAGCCATGTCCCGGGAAGTTGAAGCGCGCGTCGTTGCCCAGCGAAAGCAGGTCCTGAGCCGGACAGATCGCCAGCACCGCTACCGATGCTTCGGCCAGGCGGATGAAGTCCCAGGCTACGTCGTGGGCGTCCGTGCCGAGGTAGCGCCGGACCGCGTGCTGCTGATTTTCGGGCAGCAGCGCGTACCAGCTGGTCGTGGTGTCGTTGTCATGCGTGCCGGTGTACACGACACAGTCAGCGGAGTAGTTGTGCGGCAGGTACGGATTGCTGCCGTCGCCGTCGAAGCCGAACTGCAGGACCTTCATGCCCGGATAGCCGAGCGCCTGTCGAATGGCCACCACGTCGGTGGTGATGAGGCCCAGGTCCTCGACCACAATCGGCAGCTCGCCCAGCTGCCTGCCGAGCTCTCTGAACAGCGCCAGGCCGGGGCCCTTGCGCCACTCGCCCTTGACGGCTGTGGGCTCGCTTGCCGGTATCGCCCAATACGCCGCGAACCCTCGGAAATGGTCGATCCGCACGATGTCCACCAGCTCCAGCGTGCGCCTCAGCCGGTCCGCCCACCAGCGGTAACCGTCCTGGGCCATGACCTCCCAGCGGAACAGCGGATTGCCCCAGCGCTGGCCCGTCTTGGAGAACAGGTCCGGTGGCACTCCCGCCACTTCCAGCGGTCTGCCCAGCGTATCGAGCTCGAACAGCTCGGGATGGGCGCGAACGTCGATGCTGCCATCGGCTACGAAAATCGGGACGTCGCCGAGGATACGGATCGAGCGCTCGTTGGCGTAGCCCTTCAGCGCGCTCCATTGCCGGTCGAACACGTATTGCAGGAACCGCTGATAGCCGGCCTCGTCCGGATGGCTCGAGCAGCAGACGGACACATAGCTGTCCAGCCAGTACGCCGCGCGTGCGCAGAAGTCGGTATACGAGCCATCCGGTCGGAATCGACCGAAGGCCTGGCGCAGCAGCCGCTCCTTGGCCCCGCGGACGCCTTCGTAGTCGATCCCAGGACCGCCGCCCCGCGGCAGCTCCGCCAGCTCTTCCGGATGAAGCAGCTCGTCGGCGACCAGGGAATCCAGCGAGATGAGGTCAGGGTTGCCGGCAAAGGCCGAGCTGGATGCGTAGGGGGAGTTGCCGTAGCCTGTCGGACCGAGTGGCAGCACCTGCCAGACCTGCTGCCCTGCCGCAGCCAACCAATCGGCGAAGCGATATGCGTCCGGGCCGAGGTCGCCTATGCCATGCCCGCCGGGCAGCGAAACGACGTGCAGGAGCACCCCGCTGGCCCGACCCTTCGGCCACCCGCCCACCATAGCGCATAGCGTAGCCGGTTGCATGCCAAGGCCGGAAGCCGCTGCTTACTGCGTCAGCATTTCCCAGCGCGGATGTTGGCGGCGGAGCAGCACCCGCACCATGCGCCGCAGCCGCGGCACGGCGTAATGGGGCGCCGCCAGGCCGAGGAGCAGGCCCAGCACTATGCCGGCGACGCTGCTCGATACGATCCCGGCGATCAGGAAGCGTTCATGGTGACGCTCGTCGTCAGCTGTGTCGCTCACTGGACCCTCACCAGGGTTTTGGCTCCTTCCCACAGGTCTTCGAGGCGATAATAATCGCGCTCTGCTGGCTTGAAAATATGGCATACCACGTCTCCAAAGTCCACCAGGACCCAGCCGGAGCCCTGTTCGCCCTCGACGTGCACCGGCCGAACGCCCTCTTCACGCAGAGCCTCCTCGATGCCTTCGACCACGGCTTTGACCTGCCTGTCGGTCGAAGCGCTGCAGATCACGAAGTAATCGGCCATCGACGTCGAATCGCGAATGTCGAGCAGAAGGACGTCCTCCGCCTTCTTGTTGGCCGCCGCGTCGACGGCGGCGCGGGCAATGTCCGCGGCGTCCTGGATCCCTGCCTTCGGCTTGCTGGTCTGACGCGTTACCAAGGGCTGGGCAGATCTCCCAGGGCGCTATCCACTGCGAGTCCGCTGCTGCTGATGCCACCGGCCACCGGGAGTGGCAGCGCTGCCGGTGCCATCTGCGCTGGCAGGGCATGGTCCCCGTTAGAGTCGGCAGGGCCGCTCTGTGGCGACGGCAGGTTGACGATGTTCGGCGGCAGCTGCGGTCCTCCGCGCGGCACACCGGACGTATCGCAAGCCGCCAGGATCGCGGCTATGGATGCGACCGCGCACAGGAGACGAAGCGCCGTGTATGGCCGGCGCCGGCTGCGCCGAAGAAACGTCATCTGTCTCAACATTGGAAAGGCTAGCGCACCTGAGTGCCGAAGATCCCGATCAGGGTTGCGCCCAACAGCGCCAACATGGGGATCATAGCCAGCCATTTACCCCAGCGCTGCCACCCGGTGGGGCGCTGAGCAGTGGAGCGTGACGGCGTCCGGCCACGGTTTCGCGACTTCGGCATCCGTTGTCGGGGTGGAGTATATCAGCGCCGGATGGGGGACAATGATGTTCGTCATGCTGTGCTGCGAGGTCGTCCGGCTGGGGTTGATTGGCTACAACGACGCGTGGAGGTTGCAGCAGGACCTGGCCCATCAGCGCGCTCGTATGACAATCCCCGACCAGCTGCTGCTGCTCGAGCACCCGCACGTCTTCACGCTGGGCCGCCGCGGTCGAACCGAGAACGTCCTGTCCAGCGACGAGGAGATCGCCGCCGCCGGAGCCGAGCTGATCCACAGCGATCGCGGAGGAGACGTCACCTACCACGGCCCCGGCCAGTTGGTGGCCTATCCCATCGTGTACCTGGATCCTCGAGCGCGCGACGTGCCCGCCTACGTGCGGCGGCTCGAAGAGGCGGTCATCCGCACCCTGGCGGATTTCGGCATTGCGGCCGCTCGCGAGTCCGAGTTTCCGGGTGTGTGGGTGGGGGAGGAGAAGATCTGCGCCGTTGGGGTGAAGATCGGCGAGTGGGTAACGATGCACGGCCTGGCGTTGAACGTGGACACCGACATGAGCTTCTTCGGCCACATCGTGCCCTGTGGCATCGTGGGCAAGGGCGTAACCTCCATGGCCCGCCTGCTGGGCCGTGCGCCGGCGATGCAAGAGGTGATGGACTGCTTCGAGCTGCGCTTCGGCCAGGTGTTCGAGCGGGAGATGCTGCCTATGCCGCTGCCGGTGGGCGGTCGGGATTGAGATACAGCCCATGCTCGTAGATGTAGGCGAGCACGCCGCTGGGTACCAGGTAACGGATCGATAGGCCGCTGGCCACCCGCGCACGCAGCTCGGTGGACCAGATGGCCAGCTCGGGGATGCGCACCGAGTGCACTCGCCGCTCGACTCCCGGCAGCTGGCGTTCCAGCAGTCTCAGACTGAAGGAGTGATACCCCGGCCTGTTCACCGCGATGAGCTGGCACATACGCAGCAGCTTCTCTGGTTCATGCCAGGTCGGCAGATCGGCCAGCGCATCCTCTCCCAGGATGAAGAAGAGCTCGGCGTCCGGTCCCAGCTGCCGCTGCAGCAGCGCGATGGTGTCGACCGTGTACGAGTATCCGGGGCGATCCACGTCAACGGTCGAGATCTCGAAGTACGGATTGTCGGCGATGGCCACGTTGAGCATGGCCAGCCGGTGCTCGGGCGCCGATACGGAGTAGCCGGGCTTGTGCGGCGGCCGGGCTGACGGCACGAAGATGACGCGCTCCAGGCTCAGGGCGTGGCGCGCCTCCTCACCTGCCACCAGATGGCCGTAATGGACGGGATCGAACGTCCCGCCGAGGATGCCGACCCTCACGCCTGGGGGCTGGCCGGTGCTTGGCTTTCCGGTGACCGCACCTCGAGCCGCCGGTTGATGACGATCTCCGTGAAGAGCACGGCGTTGGGGACGACGATCATCTGGCCGCTGTCGGTTCGCAGCAGGGTGGTCCGCACCCGAATGTCCTCAACCGAGCCGCTGAAGTCCTTGACGGAGATCAGGTCGCCGATCAGGAACGGCTGTTCCCACAGCAGGTACAGGCCCGCCACCAGGTTCTTCAGCACGTCCTGGATAGCGAAGGTGATGGCCAGGCTCAACGCTCCCAGGAAGGCCAGCAGCCCGGTCAGCTGCACGCCGAAGATCTGGGCGATCCAGATGATGCCGATGACCAGCGCCGCCAGGTAGCTCAGCCTGCCCAGCAGGATGGCCAGGTTGGCGTTGCGCTGCGTCAGCTTGCTCGCTCGCCAGCCCGCCTGGGCTCGCCGGCCGGCGATCATCATGGCCAGGGCGATGATGACCGCCTCCAGCAGCGCCACCGAAAAGTGGGGGACGTTGGCAACGACGGTCGTGTCGTAGAACTTGAGGAAACTGTCGCGAAGCTCGCTCATGCGCCGGCTTCATCTTAACCGCCGTGTTCACCGCGAGAGACGCACGGAAGCGAGCGTGACGGGCTGGCCGTCGACGCTGACAGCCAGCTGAAACGCTCCCTCGGCCGCCGGGATGTGCAGCCGGAACTGGTCGCGGTAGCGCTCGCCAGGCTGCCATTGCGTGGCTGGCTGCTGTGGCACCAGCCCACGGGTGATGAGGACGTTGCGCGTCTGCCCCTGGGTCAGCTGAATGGATACGGTGGGCTCGCGGGCGAGTGGCGAGCCGGCCTCCCAGAACAGCGTTAGATGCGCCAGGTCCCCGGCCCGGAAGCTGTCGCGTTCGGTGTCCTGGCCAACCAGCGTCAGGCTGTAGCCCAGCAGCTTCAGCGATCCCAGCTGGCCTGCCAGGGGATGGGGAATGCGCAGCTCGGCAACACTTGGCGGCTGCTGGGCCGCCGCCACGCTGACCGCGCCCAGCACCAGGCGATCGCCCGAACCTCCGGCAGTTACTGGCAGCCGGAGGCCGCTGTCCGGCGCGTACATGCCCACCTCAACCTCGTACGACCCCGGCGGGGTCCCCGGCAGCACCAGCAGACCGTAGTTGTCTTCGATGCGATCTCCCGGCTTCCATTCACCGGTGGGACGAGCGCCGCCCGCCGGATCGCTGTCGCGCTGGGCCCAGATGTTGCCGTCACCATCGATCAGGTGGGTGAACACTTTGTCATTCGCCGGCGCTGACGCGATCGCCTGCCAATCCAGGCCCAGCTGCAAGACCTCGCCCGACGCCACGGGCTGTGGGGTCAAGGTGTAGCCGCTGAGGTGCGCGAAGCCGCCAATGGTGGCGTCTTGGGCGCGGACCAGCGGCGCCTGCGCCGTGGGTACGGCGAAGGCCACCAGCCGCACGTTGCCAAACCACTGGTTCTGGATCTCGTAGTCCTTGCCGGCCAGCCACTGCTCTACGAAGCCGTTCGGGTCGCTGCCGTTCGTCCCGTACAGGACCAGCCACAACCGCTGATACTGGCTGTTCAGCTGCCCCAGCGTGGCTGCCGTCTTGTCCGGAATGAGCGGCCGGTCGGCCGGCAGGTCAACCACAGGGAGGTTGCCGTGATAGTAGTAGGGGAAGATCTGCTCCTGGCCCGGCGCGTTGAGGATGATGGCGTCGCCGGGCCGCTGAGACGTCGTGATGAACTCGGCGATGCCGCGGTAGTCGTCCCGGGCGAAAGCCGGATTGCCGTAGTAGCCGTACAGCGAGTACCCGGCGGCCAGCAGCACCACCGCCAGCCCGGCTATCCTGCCCAATGCCGGCAGCTTGGCCAAGCCTACGCCCAGCAGCAGGGCGAAGCCAGGCAGGGCTACCAGGGCGAATTTGGGGTTGTACACCGGGCTGCGATAGCCGGCGGCGAACATCGCCAGCAGCGGCACGGCCACGTACAGCGCCGCCAGCGCCGCGCTCGATCCGTCACGGCTCCGCGCCGCGGCGAGCGCGCCCCACGCTGCCAGGCCGGCAGCCACGACCGTCAGGCCGATGGCGACCGGCTCCGCGTTCGCCGACAAGCCCAGCACGTAGCGGAAGGCGGCGTCCGCGAACAGCTGCGGCCCGGCGTGGAAGGCGTTGGTCGACGGCCAGTGCAGCAGGCTGTCGCCCGCCAGGCGCAGCCACGGTATGAAGGCCAGGACCGCGCAGGCGACCGATCCGGCAAATGGCCCGATGGCTCGGCGGCGATTCAGCAGCACGTGCAGCCCGTGGAAGGCCAGCACCAGCGCGCCGATGTACTGGCTGTACAGGCAGGCCGCCATTGCCGCGGCGTAAGCCAGCCACAGCCAGCCCGAACCCTCTGGCGCAGCTGCGCCGGATTTGCTGGAGCGGCTGTGTGTCAGCCGCTCCAGCAGGTACGTCGCCAGCAGGCCGAACAGCGTCACCTGCACGTACATGCGCGTTTCCTGCGAGTAGTACACGAGCAGTGGCGACACCGCCCCGCAGGCCGAGGCGAAGAGTCCCGCGCGCCCGCCCCACAGCCTTCGTCCCAGGCTGAACAGCAGGGCCACGACCAGCGTGCCGGCTGCGACCGACAGGGACCGAACCGCGTATTCGCTCTGACCGGCAAACGAGGTCCAGAAGTGCAGCAGGTAGTAGTACAGCGGCGGATGGATGTCCGCCGCTGCCCCGGTCGTGATCGCCCGCAGCGATTGCTTGGCCAGGTAGACGCTGGAGCCCTCGTCGTACCACAGGCTCTGGAGCTCCAGCCGCCCCACCCGCAGTCCGAAAGCGGTCAGCAGGACGGGCACGGCCATCAGAAGGACCGCCTTCGGATGCGGCGCGGGAGCGCTTTTCCCGCGCGCCGGGGATCTGGTTAGGCCTGACCCCTGGCGCCTGATTCCTGGCCCCTGCCTCTTCCTATCGCCGATTGCGGATGTCGTCGAGGATCCTGTTCACGAACTCAGCGGGAGCCATTGGCGGGAGCTGCTCGCCCGATCGCAGCCGCACGCTTACGGTCCCGGCTTCTTCGTCGCGCCCGCCGGCCACCACCATGTAGGGCACCTTCTCCGTTTGCGCCTCGGCGATTTTGCGCTGCATCTTCTCGTTGCGCTGGTCCAGTTCGGAGCGGACCTGCAGGTCCAGCAGCCGCTCGTGCAGCCCGCGCAGGTAATCGACGTTGCGGTCGGTGATGGGGATCAGCCTGGCCTGCACCGGGGACAGCCACACCGGGAAGGCGCCGGCGTACTTCTCGATGAGGAAGGCAATCATGCGCACCAGCGTGCCGATGACGCCGCGGTGGATCATCACCGGCCGGTGCTCCTTGGAGTCCTCGCCCACGTATTCGAGCTGGAACTGGTTGGGCAGGTGGAAGTCCAGCTGGATGGTGGAGATGGTCTCGCTGTGGCCCAGCGGATCGCGCAGCTGGATGTCGATCTTGGGCCCGTAGAAGGCTGCCTCTCCGGGCGCCTCCACGTACTCGAGGTGCAGGCGGGCCATGGCTTCCTTGAGGTAGCGCTCGCCCATTTCCCACATCGGCGGGTTGTCGACGTACTTCTCGCGGTCGCTGGGGTCCCACAGCGACAGCCGATACCAGTGCTCGGTGATGCCCAGCACGTCGTAGACGCTCTCAATGAGCTGCACCACGCCCACGATCTCGTCCAGGATCTGCTCCGGCGTGCAGAAGATGTGGGCATCGTTGAGATCCATGCGCCGCACGCGGCTCAAGCCGCTCAGCTCGCCCGACTTCTCGTAGCGCCACATCGTCCCGAACTCGGCGATGCGCAGCGGCAGGTCGCGGTAGCTGCGCTGGGTGAACTTGTAGATCTGGATGTGGTGCGGGCAGTTCATCGGCCGCAGCACCAGCTCCTCGTCGCCGGCCTTCATAACCGGGAACATGGCGTCCTTGTAGTGCGCCCAGTGCCCAGAGGTCTTGTACAGGTCCACCTTGGCCACGTCCGGCGTGCTCACGTGCTGGTAGCCCTGGCGCAGCTCCAGGTCGGTGACGTAGCGTTCGAGCTCGCGCCGGATGGTGGCGCCTTTCGGCAGCCACAGCGGCATGCCCGGGCCCACTTCGTCGGCGAACATGAACAGCTGCAGGTCCTTGCCGATGCGGCGATGGTCGCGCCGCCTCGCCTCCTCCAGCCGTTCCAGGTAGTCGTCCAGCTCCTGCTGGTTGTTCCACACCGTGCCGTAAATGCGCGTCAGCTGCTCGCGCTTCTCGTCGCCACGCCAGTAGGCGCCACCGCTGCTCAGCAGCTTGAAGGCTCCGATGTCCGCGGTATTACTCACGTGTGGGCCGGCGCACAGGTCGGTGAAATCCCCGTGGCGGTAGATGCTCACCGTTTCGTCCGGCAGCTGGCTGATCCATTCCACCTTGAAGGGCTGATCGTGCTCGCGAAACCACTCCAGCGCCCGCCCCTTGGGCCAATCCTCGTGCACGAACTGCGACTGGGAGGCTACGCTCTTGCGCATCTCTGCTTCTAGGGCCGCCAGGTCGTCCTGGCTGATCGGGCGCGGCAGCTCGATGTCGTAGTAGAAGCCATCCTCGGTGTCAGGGCCGAAAGCGAACTTGGCACCCGGGAAGAGGTGCTGCACCGCCTGCGCCATCACGTGCGCGGTGCTGTGCCGCATCGGCGCCAGCGGATGGTTGGTGTGGGAGCCGCTCATCAGTAGCCGAAGTATATTGGGGCCCGGTTTTGAGCCTGCTGCGCTATACTGACGCCGCTTCCAGCGACTGGGTATCCAGCCTCTGGTCGCCTGCACGGGCGGTTAGCTCAGCTGGTTAGAGCGCAGCGTTGACATCGCTGAGGTCGAGGGTTCGAGCCCCCCATCGCCCACTCCCGAACAACAGGTCGCGAGCGGCTTCGAGCACTTGCGCCGGCTCCACGCTGGCCAGGCATTCGCCGCGGCACTCCTGCCTCGCCCACAGCGACCGCGTGCCCACAAAGCCGTAGTTCGCCGGGCATGGCACCGCTCCCCACACCACTCTCACCCGCTGCCCGATGGGATGGAAGTTCATGATGTTGGTCGGCCCATACACGCCCACTGCCGGCACGCCCAGGGCGGCGGCCAGGTGCAGCGGTCCGGAATCGTTGCCGATGAACAGATCCAGCCGGCTCAGCAGGCCGATGGCCTGGCTCAGGCTGAGCTGTCCGCAGGTGTCGATGTGCCCGTTGGGCACGCCCGCCTGCACGATGGCCTGCGACAGCGCCCGATCCTGCTCCCCGCCAAAGAACACCAGCCGCAGGGGGACTTCCTCGCCCAGCTCGCGCGCCACGCGGGCGAAGCGCTCCGGCGCCCAGCGTTTCATGCCCTGCAGCCCTGCGCCTCCGGCGTGGATGCCGAGCAGCAGCTCGCCCTCGTGGCCCTGCTCGGCCAGGTAGCGCTCGGCGAAGGCCTCCTGCCGGCCGCTGATCTTGAGCACCAGCCGGCGATCGTCGACCGGCAGCCCCAGGGGGCGCAGGACGTCGACATAATGATCCCGAGCGTGCTGCAGGCGCCAGCGGCGGTTGCGGTGCGGCAGCAGCCAGAATAGCCACGGACAGGGCAGGGTCAGCCGCCGCGGAATCCCGGCGACGGGGCCGTAGTAGTCGTGGAAAGGCGCCATGTGCACGGCCAGGTCGTAGCGCTCGGCTCGCCGCTCCAGGTAGAACCGGATGGCCTTTCGCAGTCCAGCCCACGATTCCCTGGTCGGGTGCACGATGAGCTCGTCCACGTCCGGGTTGTTCTCCAGGACGGCCCGGTTGGTGGGGAAGACCAGCGCCGAGATCAGCGCGTCTGGATAGGCCTGGCGCAGCGCCCGAATGGCCGGTGTGGCGAACAGCGTGTCGCCGATGGGGGCCAGCAGGATGAGCAGGATCCTGCGATAAGGCTCGCCCGGAATGGCCTCCACCTAGCGGGATCGATCCAATCGGGACGGCTCAGCGGCTGCACCGGGCGACGGACTCACGCGCTGGCTCGGTCCCGCGTCTGGTGATATTCGGCCAGCGCCCGGCTGAGCATGTAGCTGAACGGCACGGCGATGATGACGCCCATAGCCATGAGCACGTTGGTGATGCCGAAGGCATCTGCCAGCCCGCCGAAGAACAGCAGCGGCACGATGGTCAGCGCGCTGCTCACCATCAGCTGGATGGACAGCACCCGCCCGCGTACCTCGTCACCGGCCAGCTCCTGGACCAGCGTCTGCGCCGGCACCAACACGTAGGCGAAGGCCAGGCCCAGCAGCAGGAACAGGAACAGATCGAGCCCGATCAGCCAGCTCGCGGCGGGCAGCTTGGTGCCTACCGACTCCGACAGTCGAAAGCCGATACGCGATAGCGGCGGGGAGATGCCCACGCCGAACATGATCACGCCAATGGCCGTGACCGAGATCCTGGTCAGCAGCTGCTTGGGCAGCAGGGTCGTCATCTTGCCGGCGGTGACCATCCCCAGGATCAGTCCCAGGCCCATAGGCAGGAATACATAGGCTGTGTCCTCGGCGTTGAGGTCCAGCACGCGGTTGGTGAAGCCCGGCGCCATCTCGCCGATGATCAGCAGCAGCGTCGAGATGAGCGTCAGCTGCACGATGGCGGCCGAGAGCTCGCTGTTGGCCAGGATGTACATCAGACCCTCACGCAGGTCGTTCCACAGTTGGGTGCGGCTCTCCACGCGCCATTCGTCTTGCCCCACGGGAGCCGTCACGTCGTGCAGCAGGCCCATGCGCCGCGGCAGCACCGCGCACAGCCCGGCCGCCGCCAGGTACATGGCCACGGTGACGAAGAAGGCAGCGTCCAGCCCACCCAGCTTGATGGCTGCCGGCGCGATCATGATGAAGCCGATGACGATGGCGCTGTAGAAGGTGACGTTGAACAGCGACATGGCGTTCAGCAGCTGGTCGCGTTTGACCAGCATGGGGATGCTCGATCCCTCGGCCGGGCTGAAGAGCTGGTTGATCGCCGACGAGACGAACAGAATGGCGTAGATCGCCGGCAGCGACCGGTCCAGGAACACGAAGCCAAGCGTGGCCCCGGCGCGCAGGATGTTAGTGTAGACCAGGATGGCCTTTTTGTCCATCCGATCGGCCAGGACACCGGCGATCGGGCTGAACAGCACAGCCGGCAGGGTGAAGGACACGATAGTCACGGCGACCTGGGTGGTGGAGTGGGTCAGCTCTTCCACCATGACCAGGACGGCGAAGTTGATGATGTTCTGCGCGATCTGCGACAGCAGCTGAGCCGACCACAGGAAGGTGAAGTTCCGGTTCCTCAGGACGACGCGAAAGCCAGCCGGTGCTGCCGCCACCGCCGAGACCGGACTGGCTGGGTTACGCATGCCTATAGGGTACTTCGGCGTGCCGGGTGCCGGGCTTCACAGGGCCGGGGGTCGGGGTAGAGGCCGGCGCTCGCGCTGTCCAGCGCGCCGGGGAGTTGGGGGCCAGGACCCACAGCGGACAGGGAATGTGGCGGGTGAGTGGTCCTAGTGCCCGATGTCCTTGATCGTGAACTGCAGGCTGCCGGCCGGCGCATTCACCGTTACCTTGTCGCCCACCTTCTTGCCGATCAGCGCCTTGCCCAGCGGCGACTCGTTCGAGATCCGCCGTTCGCTGGCCCGTGCTTCGGCCGAGCCTACCAGGCGGTACTGCTCCTCGACGCCGTCCTGCCCGACGATAGTCACCCGCAAGCCGAGCGCGACCGAGCTGTGCGGTCCGTCCGGCGTGTCAGCGATGATTTGCGCGCTGCGCAGGATCTGCTGCAGGTCCAGGATGCGCCCTTCCAGCATGCCCTGCTGGTGTTTGGCGTCTTCATAGGCGGCGCTCTCGCTGATATCGCCGGCTTCGATAGCCTCGCGCAGCTGCTCGGCCAGCGCCGGGCGCTTGACGTTGATCAGCGATTCCAGCTCGGCTTGGAGCTGCGCTTTGCCTTCGGGGGTTAGAAATTGTGGTTTCGCGGCCATTGGGAGCAATGATAGACGAGCAGAGGCGCTATTTCTCGACGGCAACTTCCGCCGGCGCAGGCGTGTCGATCGTTGCTGATATCGCGCCGGGCGCTGCCGTGGGACGAACGACCGCGACGCTACACTCGATCCCGGCGGCCGGGTCTCGGCAAAGCCTCGCTGGAGAGCTGAGCAGAGGTCCCTAGCGTACTTCTACCGGGAATAGCGGGAGGGACCACGACATGACGACTGGCAGCTTGCTCAAGCGCTACCTCGACCGGCTGAATGGATCCGAGCTCGACGAGGGCGCGGCCGCCTTCTACGCCTCAATCGATCGGGTCGGCTCGGTGTCGCCCAGCGTCGCCGGCGCGATCGTCCAGGAGCTGTTCGACCAGAGGCGCAACCTCAAGCTCATCGCCAGCGAGAACTACAGCTCCCTGGCCGTCCAGCTGGCCCAGGGCAATTTGCTGACCGACAAGTACGCCGAGGGCTTCCCTCATCACCGCTTCTACGCCGGCTGCGACAACGTCGACACGATCGAGTCCGAGGCCGCCGACCTGGCCAAGCAGCTCTTCGGGGCCGAGCATGCCTACGTGCAGCCCCACTCGGGCGCCGACGCCAATATGGTGGCCTACATTTCCATCCTGCTGGCTCGGGTGCAGTCGCCTGCCCTGGAGCGATTGGGCCAATCGGACCCGACCAAGCTCTCCCGTGAGGATTGGAACGCCGTCCGGCAGGAAGTGCACGGCCAGCGCCTGCTCGGTCTCGACTACTACTCCGGCGGCCACCTTACCCACGGCTATCGCCACAACTTCTCGGGCCACGTGTTCGACGTGTACCACTATCAGGTGGACCCCGAGACCAAGCTGCTCAACCTGGATCGGCTGCGCGAGCAGATCCAGGAGGTCAAGCCGCTGGTGCTGCTGGCCGGCTACAGCGCCTATCCCAGGCTGATCGACTTCGCCCGCATGCGCGAGCTGGCAGATGAGGTTGGCGCCGTCTTCATGGTGGACATGGCGCACTTCGCCGGCCTGGTGGCGGGCAAGGTCTTCACCGGCAACTACGATCCGGTGGCGCACGCCCACATCGTGACGACCACGACGCACAAGACGCTGCGCGGCCCGCGCGGCGGCATGATCCTGTGCAAAGGCGAGCTTGCCGAGTGGGTGGATAAGGGCTGCCCGTCCTTCCTCGGCGGACCGCTGCCGCACGCCATGGCGGCCAAGGCCGTGGCCTTCCGCGAGGCCCTGGAGCCGAGCTTCGCCGGCTACGCCCGGCGCATCGTCGAGAACTCCCGCGCCCTGGCCGAAGCCTGCCTGGGCGAGTCCATCGAGGTGCTGACCGGCGGCACCGACAACCACATCGTGCTGCTGGACGTGGCGGCCTCATTTGGCCTCACCGGACGCCAGGCGGAGTCCGCGCTGCGCGAGTGCGGCTTCACCCTCAACCGCAACTCCCTGCCCTTCGACAAGAACGGCCCCTGGTACACCAGCGGCCTGCGCATCGGCACGCCTGCCGTCACCACCCTGGGCATGGGCCGCGACGAGATGCGCGAGATCGCCCAGGTCATCAAGCTCGTCCTGTCCAACACCCGGCCGACGATGGCGACCGACGACAGTGGCGCCTCCAAGCCCAGCCTGGCCCGCTACACGGTCGAGCCCGGCATCGCCGAGCAGGCCCGCTCCCGCGTGTCCGATCTGCTTGGCCGGCACCCCCTCTACCCCGAGTTGGACGAAGACATCCTGGCCCCCGCCACCCCGGTCGCCGCGAGTCGCTAGGCGCGAGGCGCCAGGCGCTGGTCGCTGGTCGCTAGGCGTGAGTCGCTGGGCGCTAAGCGCTGGTCGCCGGTGAAGAGGCGCCGGTCGCTGGTGAAGACGCTGGCTGGCTTCGAACGTGTAGCGCGGGGCCTCGCGCCCCGCCCGTTCCCGTTCGCCTTCGATCCTGGTCGATAGCGAACACCGCCTGGCTGTTGCACCTAGGCAAGGCCGATACCGACGGTGCATTGAAGGCTGAAGCGCGTAGCCCCGGAGCCCTGGCGCGCCCGCCCCACGTCCGCCTTTCCGCTCCCCTGCCACGGGCGCCTACCGCCCCCGTGAATGCCGCCTCCGCCGTGAACCAGGCTGATATAGTTAAGCTTTCCGGGCCCGTGGTGTAGCGGCCTAACATGCCAGCCTGTCACGCTGGAGACCGGGGGTTCGAATCCCCTCGGGCCCGCATGGTTCACCTCCGGCAGCGCCGGTGAAGAAGGGACGCATTTCGTGGCGAGGGCGAACCCCAACGACACGGTCACCCTCGACGTAAGCATCCTCGTAAATCGTCTTTGCCAGGCGAAGTGTTCGTGTAGCAGTGGGCGGCCTTGGTGGTAAACCCGCCCGCGCCGTTCCAATCGAGTGGCGATTCAGGCTAAGGCGCCGTCTCGCGAGCGGTTAAGTCGCGACCGCACTCTCAAAGGGGTCCCTAAGCCTACGAGCTTCGGTCATCCAGCGGTTCTGGCAGGGAAGCCCAATCAAAATGGGCCCTGGGTGCGAGGTCGATTTCTTCCAAGCTAGACCAAAATGTTCCGCGTGCACGTCAGTTCGGCTGAACGCGATGCCTGGTTGGTGTAGAGTAGCGGCAATGGAGTAGCGCTGCCCAGCCGGTTAGCGCTGTCCGCTTGCGAACGACGACTCCGGAGGCATGTCGTGGCGAAACCAGTCTTTGCGATCGAGGTACGAACACGGCTTGGCGGCGCTCCGCCCCAGTCGTCCGCGCTCGATTCTGTGTACCTTCGTCTCACGGAAGAGCAGCTCACACTAGCAGATCTGATACGCCGCACCGTCGAGGAACAGGTGCGCGAGCTGTTGGCGCAGAAGCTCGACGTCTTGGCCATCGAGCGTGCGCTCGACCGCTGCTACCTCACGGACGATGAGGTCAGCGCCCAGGCCGAGCGCGACGGGGCAGTGCGGCTTCCGAAACGGCGGCTGGGTCAGATCGACGCCGAGGTCGAGGTCGGCCGTGCGCTCGCCGCCTTCGAAAGCCGCTCTTATGTGGTGTTTGTCGATGGTCGGCAGGTCGAGAACCTCGAGGCGAAGATCAACATGCGGCTCGATACGCGCGTGACCTTCCTAAGACTTATGCCGCTGGCAGGTGGAGCATGACGGCTCGCTTGTTGGAGGAGCACGCGGCCTTCGAGGAATACCTGCGGCGCTGGTTGGAGGGGGCTTCGAGCCGCTCGCCGGAGCTTGGCCAGCGTCCGTCTCCCCATTACAGTCCCCAGGTCGCGTCCGACGATCCCGAGTCGCAGCTGCTGCAATCGGGAATAGCGCAGATCACGTCCGACTGGGGTGAGGCTATTCCCCGCCTGGCCGCCGATCTATTCTTTGCGCCGGCCCGCTGGGCCAACGCCTACTCCTGGGCCGCAGACCATTCGCTCTTCGGCCTGATCGAAACACTCGTACGCCGACTTCCGCCGGAGGATGTCGACAGCCGTCTGCAGCAGTGCCTCGAGCGCCTCTTGAGTCGCCCGTTCGACGATGCTCGCACGCCAGTCAAGATTCCGCCGGACCACGGACCTTTGGACCTGCCGAGCTGTGTCAAGCTGCTCAAGAACCTACCGCTGACATCGCGGCGCCTTGAGCTGATGGAGAAGCTTGTTCGCGGCGATTTTGACGGGGACCCATTCGACTCACCGGTTCCCGATCATCCAGGTACCTATGAGGCCGACCAGCTTACCCAGCACCCTCACGCTGCCGTCCCTTTGTGGCAGACGCTGTATGACGCAGGTCGGTTTGACTACCCACTCTTTCGCGCGGCTGTCCTGCATCGGCCAAGCTTGGCCGCGCCGGCAAGTGAACGCGTCAACGTTTACGGGTCGGCTACGCTCGTCCACCAGGCAGCCAGTCCACAACTGGGCGAGCTGCTGATTGAATGGAGTCAACGCCTGGCTCGGGAACTCGAGAGCGAGTCGCTCACACCCTCCACCGCACGCGTGCTGGCTGGCATTCAGGGCCTCCGCGGCTGGGAGCACCTTGTGGCCGCAGCGAGGCAGCATGCCGGCCTGGGTCTGGGCCGGCTTGAGTATTGGGGTGCCTGGGACCGTCCTGCGATCGAATCGGCGACGATCCGACTTGCTAGCGCTGAGGACGTTGAGCCCGTCGACGCCCGTGATCGCGTCCGAGCCATCACGGAGTTGCGCCGCCTGCCCGCGGCTTCCCTCGTTCACCTCTTGCCCATCGCGCGACATGGCCGGCGTCTACTGTGCGAGGCGCTCGGCTGGAACCAGGCGCTGCCGCTGATCCAGCTGATCGTGGACCTAGCGCGGATCGAGTCTGCGCGTTGGCGGCTCGACGGCGACATTCGCAACTGTGCCGACCCAACTGAGGGCATCCTTGACGTCCCGGCAGCCCGCGCGGCGCTGGCCGCAGCCGGCGAGGAAACGTCACGCACCATTTTGGAGGGTTTTGTCCAATCCAAAGTCCAGGCGGCAAGGGCGGTCACTCTGATCGAGGCGCTGGCTGGCTGGAATCGGGACCAGGTGCTGCGCGGATTCGAGCGACACCAGCAGATCGCGATCAAGGCCTTCGGATTGTTGCCGTTGGATGCTGTGAACGCCGACACAGAGGTGCTCCAGCGCTACCTTCGCCTCCGACAGAGCCAGAAGGATGCCCGCCAGTTCGGACCCGAACGTCAAGCCAACCACGAAGCGGCCGTGCAGGTCGGACTCGCCAACCTCGCCCACGTTGCCGGAATGGCTGACGTCACACGCTTCGAATGGGCGATGGAAGCGCGTCTGGCGACGGACCTGGCGGCCGTCGGACGCACCTGGGCGAGCGGGGCGTACGAGCTCGAGCTTCAGCTCGAACCGCTCGCTCTTGAGCCCAGCCTTGTTGTTCGTCGCAACGGGGCGACCGTGAAGACCGCACCAGCGGCGATCCGAAGCGGATCGTCCTATAGCGAGGCGCGCGATGCCGTGACTCAGCTGTGCAGCCATGTCGGCCGGCTTCGACACACCCTCGAGTCGATCTCCGCAACCGGTGAGTCGCTGGGAATTGAAGATCTGGTCAATCTGCTGCATCTGCCGGTGGCGCGGGCATTGCTGGATCGGCTGGTCGTTGTGGACGGCTCGGGCGCCCAGGGTTTCCTCCGCACTGAGCCGCTTGGCATCCAGACACTCGAAGACCGCCTGGCGCCACTGACTGAACCACTGCGTTTAGCGCATGCGTATGACCTGTTTCAGGCGGGGACCCTTGCCGCGTGGCAGCGTCATATTGTCCATCAACGGCTGCGCCAGCCCTTCAAGCAGGTCTTTCGAGAGCTCTATCTATTGACTCCGGCCGAGCTCACCACGGGGACGTACACGAATCGATTCGCCGGCCATCCACTGAAGTCGAAGATCGCAAGTCGTCTGCTGCAGAGCCGCAACTGGAGGATGGCCTCAGGGGAGACGACGATTGCCTTCAAGCCATTGCCGACCTTTGGCCTGTGTGCTGTCTTTCAGTTTCCCGATTCCGGTCACTTTCTGAGTGAGCTACCGGTGATCACCACCGACCAGATCCGCTTCATACGTCTTCCACGCAGCACGCCAGGGTTTGAACAGCTATGGAGCGCGCCCGGCGTTCCACTTATCAAGACTCCACCTCTTGCGTTCTCAGAGGTCATGCGCGATGCCGACCTAGTTGTCAGCGTAGCGAACAGCGCTGGGGAGGCGCTGCTCTCGTCCGAGATGTACCAACATCGAGCCGAGGTGCTGCGAACCTTGGTCGACGACCTGGGCTTGCCGGGGGTCCGTACGGAGGGCCACTTCGCGTACGTGATGGGCAAACTAGCTACCTACCGGGTCCACCTTGGCAGCGCGGCCATTCACATTGAGCCAGGCCAGTACCTGTGCGTGGTGCCAGCTAAGTGGGGCAAAACGCATTCTGCGCTGTTCCTCCCATTCGCCGATCAAGGCGACAACAAAATCAGTGAGGTGATCTCCAAGGTCCTCTTGCTGGCAAACGACGACAGCATCCGTGACCAAACGATCTTGAGCCAGATCCGCGCGGGTGGTGCATGAATCTCGCACCCCACTGCTTCCTCGACCGACGACTTCACTAGCCAGGCCGAGCCACTGGCGGGTTCAGCGTCCTCTGACCTTTACAGACGGATTGCTCAAGGAGGTCGACTCCGCCCGAATCTTCACGGCCCAGAGTTTGCTGCCGCCAAGCGGCCGGATTCCAACCCGAAGGCCTGGCCGGCCTTCTAATCCGAAGCCGGCTGGGCTTCCTGGGCGTGCTTCACGGTGAGGAGGAACACGGCGAGCACGAGCACGTGCACCGCCGTGCACCACTCGCAGACGCGATGCAGCTGCACGAGCTCGACGTACACCAGGTACAGGACGTAGCCCAGCCCGGCAGCTCCCACCAACAGCTGGGCTAGGGCGGGACCAGATGCGACGCGCCAGGCGGGGTTGGCTGTCCTGAGAATGGCCAGACCACCGGCCAGCGCGAACCAGGCGCTTCCCAGGGCGCTGATCGGCAGCGAGGTTGCCCCCAGCTCGGAGTAGGCGCTGTGGGTGACGGATCCGCAGTCGATAATCCCGCCGACCGAGCAGACGAGCGCCACCTGGTCGTAGTGCGCGCTGGTCAGGTACAGCGAGATTGCCAGCCCAACGACTGAGGCCGTGATGATTGCCGGCAGCTCCCAGCGAACAACCGAGGGTTGGGCATGGACTGCCGCGGCCTGGGCTTCGCTGCGCAGCGCCACGGGGGACCTGCTCCTGCTCAGCCGCCCAGCTGCGCCTTGGCCTGCACCGCGCCGGGGGCTGCGCAGACCTCGCTCGGCTGGCCGCCGGTGGCCTGGCAGATGGCCGCGGTGATGTAGTTGGCATTGCCCAGGATTGCGCGTGCCACCGGGCTGCTCGGGTTGGACAGCGCGGCCGCGATGTCCGTCCAGCTCTTTCCAGCCAGGACGTCATTCGGATAGCCGCTCCCGACGCCGGTGTAGCGGTTGCCGACGTCGGTGAACGGGATTGAGCCCGACGGGTTCAGCTGGTTGAAGAGCTGCTGCTGCGCTGGGGTCATGGCCTGGAGCGGCGCACGGCTGCGCGTTTCGGTCTCGACCGGCACGAAGTCCACGTACTGGCTGCTGTACGAGCTCTTGGCGAAGGTGAAGGTCGGCGTGTTGGGATAGACGTCAGCGTCGGTCGAGGTCGTCAGCTGCAGCCCATTGAACGTGCCGAAGCGGCTCAGCGCGGCGATCAGGCTCCAGCGCTCCGAGGCGCAATACGGGCAGTATTCGGCACCGACGTAGAGCACCTCCGGATGGCCATTCGGCCCCGTTAAGGGTGACAGCTGGACGGGCTTCAGCGGATTTGTCAGCCCACCGCTGCCCACAGCGTCAAATGTGGATGCGGGAATGCTGGTCACAGCGGCAACGACCTGCGCGGTTTCCGCCTGCGACGCCGAAGGCGCCGCGCTCTGCTGGCGGCCGGCTATCAGTAAGCCGACGACAACCAGCACGAGGAGGCCGACAATGGCCGGGATCAGCCACGGACCCCGCCACCATGGCTGGCGTGACCGCGCCCCACGGCCGCGGTCACGAGCTCGGCGCGCGGTGCGATCGGGGTGTGCCTGCGCGTTGGCGGCTTGCGGGGCATTAGTGGCAGCGGCCTGGCCGGAGCGGCGACGGCCCGGAGTTGCAGACATGAAGGTTTCCTTTAATCTAGCGTTCGCCTGTCGCATTCGCTGAGCGAGGCTTCAGCTGGCAATTCGAGGCCGTGGAAATGAGCTGGCGAGTCCTGGTCCGGCTTTAGCCGCGGAGCGTGTCGAATTTGGCAGGGCTCGTTCGACGTGAATATGACGGAGGTCCGAGATCAATCGACAGCCGACGTCCAATACGCCACTTAACAGGAGACAGGTCATGCGTTTCATGGGGTTGCTCAAAGGCAACCAGCACACGGAGAACTTCACGCCCAACCCGGAGGACTTTGCCCGCATGGGTGAGTACGTGGCCCAGGCCATGAAGGCCGGTTGGCTGGTCGCGACCGACGGGCTGCAGTCGAGCTCCAAGGCTTCCACCATCCGTGTGGCCGACGGCAAGGGCACCATCACGGATGGCCCCTTCACCGAGACTAAGGAGCTGATTGCCAGCTACGCCATCCTGCAGGTTGGCTCGAAGCAGGAAGCGATCGAGCGCACCACCGAATTCCTGAACCTGATCGGTGGCGGCGAGATCGATCTGTATCAGATGTACGATCCGTCGGATTTCGAGTCCTGACGAGTCGTGCTCGCGCCTCACTCACGGCTCGATGATTGATTGTCGGAGACGGCTGCGGATATGGCGACTCTCGAGGACGTCGCGCGCTTGGCGAAGGATCTGCCCGAAGCGGCCGAAGCTGAACGTCGGGGCAGCCTGACGTGGGCTATCGCTGGGAAGGTGTTCGCCTGGGAACGGCCCTTCAGCAAGGCGGACGTCAAGCGCTTCGGCGCGACGGCGCCGCCGGAGGGGCCCATCCTGGCGGTTCGCGTCGCGGACCTGGCGGAGAAGGAGGCCGTCCTCGCCACCTCGTCGAACGCCTTCTTCACCATTCCGCACTTCGACGGATTCTCGGCCGTGCTCATCCAGCTGAAGACCGTCACGCAGGAGGCGCTGCGGGATGCGCTCGTCGATGCCTGGTTCGCCTGCGCGCCCCCGAAGCTCGCGGACGCTTACCTGGGAACGCTGCGCACCCGTCAATGATCCCGGGCGTAGGCCGAGGGTGAGCTAACCGCGGTCATCGCCACCGCGGCGAACGGCCGTTAATCTCAGCGCGGCTGCGACGCGGCGGGCAGCGCCATTTGCCCGCGAGACAAACGGACCGCCTCCCAGCAGTAGAGCGCTGCCAGGCTGCGATGGGGACGCAGCGATTCGCCCTGCTTACGCAGCTCGCGCGGCGCCATGGGCTCCGGCAGCGAATGAATCATGCTCCAACCCGTGCGCACGGCGTAATCGTCGATCGGCCACACGTCCGGGCGCCGGAGCTCGAACAGCAGGAACATCTCGGCTGTCCAGCGACCGATTCCCCGGATCGTGCTCAGGCGGGCGATGACGTCCTCGTCGTCGAGCTGGTCCAGCGCCGTCAGCGGAACGCTGCCGTTGGCCGTGTGGCTGGCCAAATCGAGCATGGCGGCTGCCTTCGAGCCGGATAGCCCGGCGGCCCGCAGCGCTTCCGGCTGCGCTTCGAGGATCGCCGCCGCCGTCAGCTGGCCCCCGACGGCGTCCACCAGCCGCGCATAGATCGCGGCCGCGGCCCGCCCTGCGAGCTGCTGATACACGATCGCCCGAGCGAGGCTGGTGAAATAGTCTCCCTGCCGCGGACGCGGGTCCAATGTGCCGGCGCGTTCGATGAAAGCGCCGAGCGCGGGGTCGGCGGCGCTGAGCTCGGCTATCGCTCGCTTCGCATCGGTCATTGGCAAGGATCATTATCTCGATGTGCGGGCCGCATGGGAGCTGAGGGCATGTGGTCGGAGCCCGGCCGAGCCTTACGCCCCCGGACGTTCGCCTCGAGCTCGGGCCGCGGGTAGACAGGCAACGAGCAGGCGCAAGGCTCGCCCTGCACTGCAAGTCGCATGGAGCAAGTGTTGCACTACCAGGCTGGCGCTGAGGACGTCGCAGGTCCGGACCGTATCGGACGACTATGCCGCGCTCTCTACGGTCCCTGATAGCGGAATTCGGGCGATTGCGTGAGCTTGACGTAGGAGCCGAAGCGCTCTTCCACGTCCGTCACCGCATCCAGCGGATGGACCGGCTCTTCGTCGGGGCCGAAGACGTGCCGCAGCTCATAGGTGGTCGAGCGCTCGGCCGGGACACGCCCGGCATCACGGATGAGCCGGCGGAACTCCACCGGGCGCACCAGCTGCCCAAATGATGCACCGGCCGCCGTGGAGATGCTCTCGTTGATCAGCGTGCCCCCCAGGTCATCGGCACCCGCGTCCAGGCATAGCTGCGAGAGCTTTGGCCCCTCCTTTACCCACGAGACCTGCACGTGCTTGACGAACGGGTGCAGTACCACGCGCGCCACGGCGTGCATGGCGACGACCTCCCGCCCGCTCGGTCCCGAGCGCAGACCCGGAATCATCGCCTGGTGGTACATGGGCGCTTCCCAGTAGACGAAGCCGAGGGGCACGAACTCGGTGAAGCCGCCGGTCTCGCGCTGGATGTCGCGGATGAGCAGCAGGTGGCGGGCATCGTCCAACGGCGATTCCACGTGGCCGAACATGATTGTGGCCGTGGTGGGAATGCCTGCCGCGTGGGCGGTGCCGATCACGTCCAGCCACTGCTCCACGGTGATGCGCCCGCGGGCTATTCGGTCGCGCACCTCCTGCACGAGGATCTCTGCCGACGTCCCGGGCAGGCTGCCCACGCCGGCCTCCTTCAACGCGGCCAGGTATTCGGCGATGCTCACCCGGGCGCGCGTGGCGCCGTACAGCACCTCCTCGGGTGAGAAGCCGTGGATGTGCATCTCCGGCAGGGCCTGCTTGATAGCCCTGCACAGCTTCACGTACAGCCAGCCGTCCATCTTCGGGGGCAAGCCGGCCTGGACGCACAGCTCGGTGGCCCCGAGCTCCCAGGCTTCCCGCGCTCGCCGGACGATCTCGCTTCCCGGCAGGAAATAGCCGGCTTCCTGGCGGTGGTCGCGGCTGAAGGCGCAGAAGCCGCAGCGCTTGATGCACACGTTAGTGAAGTTGACGTTGCGGTTCACCACGTACGTCACCACGTCGCCCACAGCCCGGCGCCGCAGCTCGTCCGCCACCAGGCACACCGCCGTGAAATCCCGGCCTGTGGCGGTTAGCAGGTCGGCTGTTTCCTGCCGATCGAGCAGGCGCTCATCGAGCGCGCGATCCAAAATGGCTCGGATCCCGTCCGAGGTCCCATTCGGAATGGGGCTGCTTGTGCGTTCGTCTACGGTCAAGAACTGCTCCTCATCGTGGACCGATTATTGGCAGGTGAGCTCTGGCCGCACCAGGCCCCGCTCATCCACCTGCCGGCGCACCAGCGGCCGCAGGCTGTCGGCCAGGTAATCGTCGCGCCAGACGTACTCGGGATAGATCGCCAGCCGCTCCCGCAGCTCGAAGCCGGCGGCCGCGGTGGCAGCCGCCAGAGCAGCGATCTGCGGCCAGGGCCGCTCGGGATTGATGTGGTCCAGGGTCACCGGCGACACTCCGCCCCAGTCGTTGATGCCGGCGCGCAGGTAATCGCCTGCGTCGCCCTGCGCCAGGTTGGGCGGGGCCTGGATGTTGGCCTTTGCTCCCAGGATGAGCCGCGCCGTGGCGATGGTCCGTACCATCTCCTCGGCCGAGGGCTCGGGCCAGTCGCGCATGAGGATGTCCGGCTTGCGGCGGAAGTTCTGGACGATGACCTCCTGGACGTGCCCATAGCGGTCCTGCACGTCGGCGATCGCCAGCAGCGTGTCGATGCGCTCGCGGCCTGTCTCTCCGATGCCAATCAGCAGGCCGGTGGTGAACGCTATGCGGCGCTCGCCCGCCGCGGCGATGGTCCGCAGCCGCGCCCGCGGCGCTTTGTCCGGGCAGCGATGGTGTGCCCCGCCAGGCCGCAGCAGCCGGAGGCTGGTGCTTTCCAGCATGATTCCCGCGCTCACCGCCGCCGTCTTGAAGCGATCGAGCGCGCTTCCTGCCATCACTCCGGGGTTCACGTGGGGCAGCAGGCCCGTCTCGGCCAGCACGAGCCGGCACATGGCCTCGAGGTAGGACAGCGTGGTCGCATGGCCCAGCGCTGCCAGGCGCTCGCGCACCGCTGGATAGCGCGCCTCGGGCTGGTCGCCGAGGCTGAAGAGCGCCTCTTTGCAGCCGGCAGCCGCTCCCGCGCGGGCTACTGCCAGCACCTCTTCCGGCGCCATGATGCGGGCCGAGGGATCGTCCGGCTCGCGGGCGAAGGTGCAGTACGCGCAGCGATCGCGGCACAGGTTGATAAGCGGAATGAACACCTTCCGGGAGTAGGTGACCACGCGTCCCTTGCCGGCGTCACGCATGGCGCCGGCGGCCTCGACAAGCCGCGCGGTCGGCTGGTCCAGCAGCGCGTAGGCGCTCTCCGCCGTACGGACCGCGGGATCGCACGTGGAAGCGCTGCCGGCCATGCAGTGATCGTACGTCCCGGTCCGCAGTGTCGAGCTCACCGGCGCGCCAGTCGGCTTCTCCATATCTGGAACGCGACGATCAGGACCACGAGCACGACGGTGCTGATGCCGGCGTAGTGCGTGATCAGCTCGGCCACGTGTACGGCGCTTTGGCCGATGACGAAGCCCAGAAGGATGAGCGGAATGATGCCCAGCGCCGTGCCAAGCAGGTCGAGGACGACGAACTGGACGAGACTCATACCGCTTTCCCCGGCAGCCAGATAAATCAGGACGTTCGGGATGGGCAGGTAATACGCCAGCGCTACGGCCCATGGCCCCCAGCGCCGAAATGATGCCTCGGCGCGCAACGCGGCGGCGTGGTACCGTTCGCCGCCCTTGATCCTGGTGAGCACTTGCTTGCCATAGCGCCGGCCTACCCACCAGCTGAACGGATCGAACAGGTCGTTGCCTGGCAACGGAGCCGCAATGGCTAGCCATAGGGCCACCCGCCCAACCCTGGCAAAGGCGCCTGCCGCGACAAGCGATTCCGTAGTGCCTAGGAAGGCTGCCACCAGGATTGGGTGGCTGGCCAACAGGGCGGGTTCGAGTGGGATCAGCGCTAGCGGGTACACAAGTGACAGCAGAAAACCGCCGATGCAAATCACGTCTACCAAACGAGGCGAACCTGCCCGCGGGCGCTCTGTGGTCGAGCAAGGCGTCCCGCTGTCAGGTTGACCGGAAAGGCTGAGCATGCGTAGCCGCACTATAGACGGGGTGTCATCAGGTTTCGGGCCAGCCGGCGCGAATCGTCGGCTTGACCGTCAGGTGGCGGCGTCGCGCTGGGCAGCTCAGCCTTTCAGGATCTGCTGGATGACGTCGTAGCTGAGATTAGGACTGGTGAGGCTGCCGAAGAGGTTGCGATCCTTGGGATCGAGGTCCGGGTACCACAGATTTTCAGGGTGGGCATACGTGCCCGCTACGCTGTCGCCCTCCCAGTCTCCGCCGCTTGGGTTGTTGCGGTCGCCGTAGATGAAATAGCTGTAGGTCTTGGCTTTCTCGTCCGGCCAGACTTTCAAGCCGACGAAGTCCGGGGCCACGTGATAGTCGGCAGCCCACAGGGTCATCTTCACGTGCGTCTTATTGGGGTCGATGGGATCGGGCATGTAGACGGCCTGAAAGCGATAGGCCGCCAGGCTCGTGACCTGGCCGGAGCCGTTGAAGGCGTTCAGGATGGCGCCCTTGCGCTGGGTCCCGATCCAGTACAGCACTTTGGCGTGGAACTCGCTTGGCTTGAGGCCGCCGTCCTTGCTGCCGAGCAGCCAGGCAGCAGGATCGGCGAAATAATAATCGGCCAGCAGCCCTTTCTGATCGGCCACGCTGAAGGTCATGCCGTTCACCGTTCGAGGCTGCGCCGGCTCCGGCTCAACCAGGGAAGCGACCGCCCAACCGTTGCACTTGCCGGCCCAGTCCAGCTTGGGATCGCTGAAGACGAAGTGGTCCAGCTCCCACTGGCGGGTGCCCGGGTTTGGCTGGCCCAGGCTCTGCACGTAGGCGTCGTACTTTGCCAGCGGCCCGCCGGGGTCGTACAGGTGTGGCCCGTCCTGGCTGGTGAGCGAGGGCCACCACCAGCCCGACCAGGGCGTGCGCTCGGCGCTTCCGAGGGCGATGCGGCCGGGCTCGGGCTGCGCCGCCAAGGCGGGCACAAGGCCGCTGTCCTTGGCCAGGTCGCCGGCATTCACCAGCGTCACGGTGTTGGCCTTGGCCCACGGTTGGTCCGTCTTCCACAGCTGCATGGCTGTGCGCTGCAGGCGCAAGGTGTAGCTGGCTCCTTCGTCGGTGATGGCTGAAGTGGGCAGGCCAAAGGTCGCCAGTGGGTCGGCCACGCCGGCAAAGGCGCTCTTGAAGGCGGGGTTGGGAAAGTCCAGCAGCTGAAGGCGGTCACGAACGACTTGATCCCAGCTCTTGCCTGCATCGCTGAAGGTCGATGCCTGGGGCGGAATCTGACGGTTGGCCTGCAGGGCCGTGTCTTGGCCGGCAAGATGCAGCTCGTCCATGACGTTCAGCAGCGCTGCCTGCCCTTGGTCCGGCCGCCACTGCAGGATGGCCTTTTGGAAAGCCTGCTCGATGAACGCGCCGGACTGGTAGCGCGTGGATACCGGGTACCCCAGCGCGCCCACGCCACCCAGCCGCCGGAGCTCCGACCACATGGGGATGCCTGCGCCGTCGGTGACCGCGTAGCCCCGGGTCTTATCCTGCGCGGCGCCGTTCGTTTGGGTGTAGAAGTGGCCGTCCGGCAGGTCGTAGTCGGCGGGATATTGGGTGGAAGCCGCGCTGGCATCCGCCGGCGCTTCTGCTCTAAGCGCTGGGCTGGGTGGAATGACCAAAAGCGCCAGCCCGAGAGCGGCCGAGACCCAGACTCGCGCTTTCAACAGCCTGATGCGCAGGGGCACGCCTGATTGTACGTGTGCCCCAGGTCCGTCGGACCACAACCTGTTCGGCCGGCCCGGAAGCGCTCATGAGGTCGGATCCAGCCGCAGCCGGTAGCCGACTCCCGGCTCGGTGCCAATGAGATGAGCTCCAAGCTTCTTGCGCAGTGAGGTAACGAGCGGACGCAGATATCCCGACTCGTAGCGGTAGGCTGGGCCCCAGACCCCTTCCAGGATCTGCTCGTGGGTGAGCACTCGGCCGGCGTTAATGGCCAGCAGCTTCAACAGCTCGTACTCATTCGGGGTGAGGTGCACCTCCTCTTCGCCCACCTTGACCATGCGATTGGCAATGTCAATCGTCACGTTGCCGAACTGCCGGACCGATTCCGCGGCCGATTGCGTCACGTGGCGCAGAGCCACGCGGATGCGCGCTCCCAGCTCGTCGATGCCAAATGGCTTGGTCAGGTAGTCGTCGGCGCCGGCGTCCAGCGCACGAACCTTCTCGCCCTCCTCGCCCATGACCGAAAGGACGATGATCGGCACGGCCGACCAGCTGCGGATCTGCCGGATTGCCGTCAAGCCACTCATCTTGGGCATGGCCAGGTCCATGAGCACCACGTCGGGCCGCCAGCTCTGGACCTTGGCAACGCCCTCCTCGCCTTCCGCTGCGACCTCGACCTGAAAGCCCAGCGCCTGCAGCCCGCGGCTGACGGAGTTGCGAATATTTGCCTCGTCGTCGACCACGAGCACGCGCGAGCCGCTCACTTGCTCAAGCGCCGACGCCAGCGGCCAAGCTCACCGGCGTCCGTCCACGTTGCTGACCGAGTCCGGCTGCTCGGCCAGCGGTGGCGGCAGCACGTCGCGGCGTGAGCTGTCCACCGGAGGAGACGGCAGCGTGAAGGTGAAGGCCACCCCTCGTCGACCGACGTTCTCCGCCCAGATCCTTCCGCCGTGCGTCTCGATGATGCCGCGAACGATAGCCAGCCCAAGCCCCGTGCCGCCGGTCGCCGTGCTTATCCGATAGAACTTGTCGAACAGCTTGTCCAGCTCGGCCGCCGGGATGTGGCTGCCCTCATTGAACACCGTCACCCGCAGCTGCTCGCGCGCGATCTCGGCCGAAATGGAGATGCCGGCCCCCGGCGGCGAATACCGCACCGCGTTGTCCAGCAGATTGGTGAGCACCTGGCTGATCAGGACGAAATCGAGCGGCGTCGGCGGCAAAGACTCGGGCACATTCACCTCGACGCGCCGCCCGCCGAGCATTGGCTCCATGCGATCGAGGACGTCCGAGACGACGTCGGCCATGGAGGTCAGCTCCAGGCGCGGCTGCAGGGCGCCTGATTCCAGCCGGGACATGTCGAGCAGGTTGGCGACCAGCCTGGTGAGGCGGTCCGTTTCGCGGTCGATCGACTGGGCCAGCTCGCGTATGGCCGTGGCATCGTGCACGGTGCCGTCCTGCAGCAGGCTGGTGGCCGAGGCTTTGATGGCGCCGAGCGGGGTCTTCAGCTCATGTGAGACCGAGGACACCAGGGCCGACTTCAGCCGGTCGCTCTCCTCGATTGCCCGGGCGCGCGCCTGCTGCTCGGCGAAGCGGTCGCGCTGCACGGCGATGGCCAGCTGGTTCGCAAAGGCGAGCAGGAGCTGCCGTTCCTCCTGGGTGGGAGGCTCGTCGGTAACGCGTGTTCCAACCACCAGCACTCCTTCCACGCGTGATTCGATGCGCAGGGGCACGTACACCTGTCGCAGCACGCCGCCCTCGGGCGACGCGACCTTGCCGGACGAGATGTCGAGCTCGCGCACTACCCGGACCTTGTTCTCCGGCTGCTCCCATACGCCCAGCGCCTGCCCCTCTTCCGCCACTCGCTGCAGCCAGTGGGTCTCGTCGGGCAAGCTGGGGGCGTTGAAGCCCGAATACACGACCTGCTCGAAGGCCACCTCGCCGCGCACCAGGACACGGCTCCAGGCCAGCTCCAGCGTCTCGTTCAGGCGGTCGAGGGCGAGCTTGTAGACGCCGCCCACGTCCGGCATGGACAGCGCCGCCTGACTGATGTCGTACAGCAGCTGGGTGTGCCGCTCGCGTGTCTGCGCTTCCGTGGCCCGCCGTCGCACCAGCGCCAGCAGCTGGCCGATGATGAGCCCGGTGAACATCAGGGTGGCCAGGGCCACGTACTCGCTGGGGTCGTTGACCGTGAACACGTGCACCGGCGGCACGAAGAACCAGTCGAAGGCCAGGAATGCCAGGATGGACGCCAGGACCGCCGGATAACGCCCGCGTCGGGCAGCCAGGAGCGCGATGCCGATGATGTACAGGTTGGAGATGTTGGAGACGTGGCCGACCGACTCCGCCCCGCCGATCACCAGCGAAACGCCGGCGACGACGGCCAGCGCCCAGAGGGTGTCGGCCAGGCGCCGCGGCAGCTTCACGCGTGGTCTGCCCGCTGCACGATGTGAACGTCCACGTCCTCGGTGCGCCGCAGCACTTCCCGGATGATCGATCCTTCCAGCAGCTCGCGCAGCCGGCCGCGGGTCGATTCACCCATCACGATCTGCGTGGCGCTGATCTCTTTGGCGTAGCTCACCAGCGCCTCGGCGACCTTGACGCCCTGCTTGGTGACGACTTCGGCGCCCAGCTCCGCCGCCAGGTGCAGCGCCTTCTGCGCCTCCTGGTAGCCGCGCGACCGCTCCTGGCTCAGGCTCCTGCCCGGTTGGGCCACGTAGAGCGTCACCAACCGGGCCTGCAGCCGCTCGGCGAGATGGAACCCGCGCCGCACCAGCTGCTCCGCCTGTTCTGTGGGCGGCACGCACACCAGCACTGTCTCCTTGCAGTGCCAGGGCTCGTCGATGCCCTTCATGCGCATGTACTGCCGCAGCTTGTCGTCGGTGTGCTCCGCCATCCGCCGCAGCGTGAGCTCGCGCAGAGCCGCCAGGTTGCCCTTGCGGAAGAAATTGTTGAGCGCATCCGTGACGCGCTGCTGTGGGTAGATGTTGCCGTGCAGCATCCGCTTCTGCAGCGCTTCGGGCGACTGATCGATCATCTCCAGCTCGTCGGCCTGATCGATGACCCAATCGGGCACTGTCTCGCGCACAGGGATGCCGGTAATGCGCTCCACCGTGTCGTGCAGGCTCTCGATGTGCTGCACGTTCACCGTCGAGATGACGCTGATACCGGCATCTCGGAGGTCGAGCACGTCCTGATAGCGCTTCTCGTTCCGCGATCCGGGCACGTTGGTGTGCGCCAGCTCGTCGACCAGCGCGACCTGCGGGCGCCGAGCGATGATGGCGTCGACGTCCATCTCCTCAACCACGACGCCACGATAGTCGATCTTCTTGCGAGCGACGACTTCGAGGTCCCCAACGGCGGCCATCGTCAGCGGCCGCTCGTAGGTCTCCACCCAGCCAATGACGACGTCCGTGCCGCGACTTCGCCTGCGGCGGCCCTCGTTGAGCATGGCGTAGGTCTTCCCGACGCCCGGAGCGTAGCCCAGGTAAACGCGCAGCCAGGCGTTGACCTGTCCGGCGCGCTCGGCCATCTGCACGCGCTCCAGCATCTCGTCGCCGGTTGGCCGGTGCGGTTCGGGCTCTTTACTCACACTGGTCCCCATGGGAGCTGACGCTGAAGATGGCTACGCAGCCAGGCACGTGCCTGGCTGCGTACGGAATGGGCTGGAAAGGGTGGACCGCCCGGCGGTCTGGCGACGGTCATTTTTGCATTGGCTTGGCGGCATCGAGGTCGAGGTTGAGGCGCAGCACGTTGATGCGCGGCTCGCCGAAGATGCCCAGGTCGCGGCCGATGACGTGCTGGTTGACGAAGCCGGTGAGCTGCTGCTCGGTCATGCCCCGCGCCTTGGCCACCCGCGGCACCTGGGCCAGGGCGTTCTCCGGCGAGATGTCCGGGTCGAGGCCCGAGCCGGAGTTGGTCACCATGTCGGCCGGCACCTCACCGAGTGCAGGGTCATCCTGCTTGGCCGCGTCGGCGTTGGCCTTCACCTGGTCGATCAGCTTCTGGTTGGTGGGCGCCAGGTTGGAGCCGCCGGAGGAAGTGGCGTCGTAGCCGTCCGCTCCGGCCGCCGAGGGCCGGGGATGGAAGTACTGGTCCTTGTCGAACGCCTGGGCAATCAGTGCTGAGCCGATGGCGTTGCCGTCCTTGTCGTAGATGATGCTGCCCTGCGCCTTGTCGTGGAACAGCAGCTGGCCCGCGCCCACCACCAGGGCTGGGTACACGCCGCCGCACAGCAGGAAGAGCAGGATGGAGATGCGGATCCAAGCAGGCATGAGGTTCTCCTAGCCAACGAATAGCGCGACGACGAGGTCGATGAGCTTGATGCCGATGAAGGGCGCGATGATCCCGCCCAGGCCGTAGATGGAGACGTTGCGCAGCAGCAGCCGGTCGGCGCTGGTGGGCTTGTAGTTGACGCCCTTCATGGCCAGCGGGATCAACAGCGGGATGATGACGGCGTTGAAGATCAGCGCCGACAGGATGGCGCTCTGAGGGGTGCTCAGCTGCATGACGTTGAGGGCCGACAGCTGGGCGAAGACCGCCACGAAGATGGCCGGGATGATGGCGAAGTACTTGGCCACGTCGTTGGCGATGGAGAAGGTGGTGATGGCACCGCGGGTGATGAGCAGCTGCTTGCCGATCATCACCACCTCCAAGAGCTTGGTCGGGTCGGAGTCCAGGTCCACCATGTTGGCCGCCTCCTTGGCCGCGCTGGTGCCGGAGTTCATGGCCAGGGCCACGTCGGCCTGGGCGAGCGCCGGCGCGTCATTGGTTCCGTCGCCGGTCATGGCGACGAGCTTTCCTTCCGCCTGCTCGCTCTTGATGAGCGCGATCTTGTCCTCGGGCTTGGCCTGGGCCAGGAAGTCGTCCACGCCGGCCTCCTTGGCGATGGTGGCTGCCGTCAGCGGATTGTCGCCCGTGACCATGACCGTCTTGATGCCCATGGCCCGCAGGTCGGCGAAGCGCTCGCTGATGCCCGGCTTGACCGTGTCCTTGAGGTAGATGAGGCCGTAGACCTCCCTGTTGACCGCGACGGCCAGCGGCGTGCCGCCCTCGCCGCCGATGCGGTCGGCCTCCTTGGTGAGGTCCAGCGGGACGGTGTCCACCAGCGCGGCAATGGCGTCCACCGCGCCCTTCATGATCTTGTGGCCGTTCTGGGCGATGCCGCTCATGCGCGTCTCGGCGGTGAAGGGGATGAGCTCGGCATTCTCCGGCAGAGTGCCGGCCTTGACCCCGAGCTTCTCCGCTAGGGCCATGATGGACTTGCCCTCGGGCGTTGTGTCGGCCACCGACGAGGCCATGGCCGCCTCGGCCAGCTCCTTCTCGTTGTGGCCGTTGACCGGGATGAACTCGAAGGCCAGGCGGTTGCCGAAGGTGATGGTGCCGGTCTTGTCCAGCAGCAGGGTGTCGATGTCGCCCGCGGCCTCGACGGCCTTGCCCGACATGGCCAGCACGTTGAAGCGGGTGACGCGGTCCATGCCGGCGATGCCGATGGCCGACAGCAGCGCTCCGATGGTGGTCGGTATGAGGCATACCAGCAGGGCGACGAGCGTGGCCACGTCGATGGGCGCTCCCAGGAAGCTGCCGAACGGCTCCAGGGTCACGCACACGATGAGGAAGATGATGGTGAAGATGGCCAGCAGCGCGGTGAGCGCGATCTCGTTGGGCGTCTTCTGCCGCTTGGCACCCTCGACCAGGGCGATCATGCGGTCCAGGAAGGTCTCGCCCGGGTTGGCGCTGATGCGGATCTTCAGCGTGTCGCTGATGATCTGCGTGCCGCCGGTGACCGAGCTGCGGATGTCGGTGCCCGGCTCTTTCAGCACCGGTGCGGATTCCCCGGTGATGGCCGACTCGTTGACGTAGGCTACGCCCTCGATGACGTCGCCATCGCCGGGGATGACGTCGTTCGCCTCGACGACGACGATGTCGCCCTTGCGCAGGTCAGATGAGGACACCGTCTGAACCGATCCGTCGGATAGCAGCCGCTTGGCCGGTGTCTCCTTCTTGGTGCGGCGCAGGGTGGCCGCCTGCGCCCGCCCGCGCGCTTCCGCAACGGCCTCGGCGTAGTTGGCGAACAGGACCGTGAGCACCAGGATGATGGTGACCACCAAGTTGTAGCCGCGGCTGGCCGCGGCGGTGCCGAAGATGGTGGGCGAGAAGGTCAGCAGCAGCGTCATGAGCGCGCCGATCTCGACCACGAACATGACCGGGTTCTTGACCATCCAGCGCGGGTTCATCTTGATGACCGCCTGCCAGATGGCCGGCACAAGGATTTCGGGAGTGAACGTCTTGCTTTTGGGTTTTGGCATATCAAGCTCCTCTTAGCTGCCGGCAGCCTGGAAGGTCTGGCCGGCCACCATGGCCAGGTGATCGGCGATGGGGCCCAGCGCCATCACCGGGAAGAAGGTCAGCGCGCCGATGATCAGCACCGTGCCGACGAGCACGCCGGCGAAGACGCGGTTGTCGGTGCGCATGGTGCCGATGGTCATGGGCACCGTCTTCTTGGCGGCCATCGACCCGGCCAGGGCCAGCATCAGCACGATCGAGATGTACCGACCCAGGATGACGGTGATGCCGCCGCTGACGTTGTACCAGTTGGTGTTGCTGCTGAGCCCGGCGAAGGCCGAGCCGTTGTTGGCGGCCATCGAGGTGTAGGCGTACATCACCTCGCTGAAGCCATGCGGCCCAGGGTTCGAGATGGCGCCGAGGTCCAGCTGCAGGGCGAAGGTCAGGGCCATGAAGCCGAAGATGAGCAGCGGATGCATGAGGAAGGCCAGCGACGCCAGCTTGACCTCGTGCACCTCGATCTTCTTGCCCAGTAGCTCGGGCGTGCGGCCGACCATCAGGCCGGTCATGAACACCCCCAGCACGACGAAGATGAACAGGTTGATGAAGCCCACCCCTTTACCGCCAAAGACCATGTTCAGGAACATGTTGGAGAACGGAGTGACGCTGCCGCCGGGCGTCATGCTGTCATGCATCGAATCGACGCTGCCGGTGGTGAAGGCGGTCGTGGCGTTGGCGAACAGCGCCGTCTGCGCCTGGCCGAACCGAACCTCCTTGCCTTCCATGTTGCCCTGCGCGGCGCTGACACCAATGCTGCTGAGCAGCGGGTTGCCGCTCTTCTCATTGACGTAATCGATCGCCAGGAAGGCGGTGTAGAACGCGGCCAGCACGCCGAAGAAGGTCCAGGCCTGCTTCTTCTTGTCCAGCATGATGCCCAGCATGTAGATGATGGACGCCGGGATGGCCCCCATGAGCAGGATCTCAATCACGTTCGTGACCGGGCTGGGGTTCTCGAAGGGGTGAGCCGAGTTGGCGTTGAAGAACCCGCCGCCGTTGGTGCCCAGGTGCTTGATGCTGCTGAGCGGCGCCACGGGACCGCGAGTGATCGACTGCTGACCCTGCGACGTCAGTGATGGCGTGGCTTCCGGCGTAGGGCTGGCGTTGGCTTCCGGACTGGCCACCGCCGTCGGCGAAGCGGGTGTGAGCGGCCCGTTGAGGGTCGTCGCCGCCTGAGCGCCATCGAACGTGGCCGGAATGCCGAAGCCCACCAGGGCGATGCCTACTACCAGCGAGATGGGCAGCATGACGCGGGTGATGCCTCTCGTCAGGTCGACGTAGAAGTTGCCGAGGCTCACGCTGCCGCCCAGCCCCCGGATGAAGGCCACGCCGCAAGCCAGGCCGGTGGCCGCCGAGGTGAACATCGGGAAGATGAGGCCGAACATCTGGCTCATGTACGAGAAGGTGCTCTCGCCGCCATAGTTCTGCCAGTCGGTGTTGGTGATGAAGCTGCTGGCCTGCATGAAGGCCAGAAAGGGATTCATCATCCCCTGGCCGTCGGGGTTCAAGGCCGCGAACAGTGGCTCGTGCTGAACCATGAACGTGGCGAAGATCAGGACCCACATGGCCAGGTTGGTCAGCAGCATGGCTTTGATGTAGCCCGGCCAGCGCATGCCTTCGTCTCGGTTGACGCGACACACGCGGTAAATCAGATTGTCGATTGGATTGAAGAGGCCGTCGGCGAACGTCGGCTTGAACATGAACACCGCGGCCATGTAGCGTCCCAGCGGGATCATGATCAGAAAGCCCAGCGCGAGCACGATGGCCATCTGCAGGATGTCGATTACCACTTAGAAACCCTCCAATGAATGTGAGGCGCTGCCCTGCGAGCCAGACGGCGCCGATCTCCGCCGTGCGCTGGCTCGCGCCGCTCAGAAGCGCTCCGGCCGCAGCAGCGCGTAGACCAGGTACCCGAGCGTGAAGAAGATGGCGATGAGGAGGAAGACGATGCCGCCGCTCAAGTTAGGACTCTCCTTTCAGGGCGCTACCTGGCGTCCGATTGCTGGCTTGCCGCCAGACGGCCAGATCGAGGACGGCGCTGTTGACGCTGATGGTTACCCAGGAACGGTTCATCGTGCTTCCCTGGCATTCGCCTCGGATGAGTGCCCGCGCCTGCCTTCTCGTATGGCGAACGAAAGCCTCGCTTCGCGGGAGATGCCATCGCCGCCCATGCCCGTCACAGCCATACAAGTTCAAGGTATGGGGTAAGCGTTAGGAAACTGTTGGGATTGCGCGCTCCCGGTATTAAAAATTCGCTAAAAATCCGGCCGCTCGCCACCTGCCCAGGTGGCTGCGCCCAACAGGACCCCCGGGACTGCTTAAGCGCGGCGAGAGCTCATCGCTCTCGGAGCAGCTGCCATGGCCAGGGGCGGCTGCTGCGTTCGACGAACGCTGCCAGGCGGTCGTAGTCGGTATGCCACAGCGCGTCGAAGCCCAATGTTGTGTCGCCGTTGCCGTTGTCCTCGAGGCCTTTGGCGATGAAGCCGTCCAGCAGGAAGGCGCTTACGCCGCGCGATCGCCAGTACTCCAGCTCAGTACCGTAGCGATCGGCGCGATCGTCCCAGGCGCTGATGCCCGTTTCTTCCACAATAGCCTTCCTGCCGTGGGCAATCGCCCACGCCACGTCCACCACCGAGCCGCGGTAGCCGTTGCCGGGATGAATGGTTACCACCTGCACCGACGGAAGCTGCGAATAGAGCTCTGCGGGTGTGAAGCCGGCCTGGCTGGCCTGGATCACCCCTGAGCTGACCGGCCGCCCTGGGTCCAGCTGCTCGATCTCCGCCGACACGTCCTGCATCATGCGCAGAAACGCCTGTCGGTCTGGGTCCTGGAGCTCGTTGCCGGGCTCCCAGGCGTACACGTTGGGATGTCCCCGGTTCCGGCTCACCACTGTCCGCACGAAATCGAGGTATGCGCCACGGTAGGCCCGCGCCATGAAGTCGTGGTTCAGGTGGCGGATGCCTTCCCACACGTCACTGTAGTACGGGTCGAGCTCGGGTGGGTTCTGGCGCGAAGCGTAGTAGTTCACGAAGCTCACGATCGCCGAGACGTGATAGGCCTCCGCCCGGGTGAGGAACCGATCCAGCCGGTCGGCGGCCTCTTGGGCCGATATCCCATCGAAGGCCGGGAACACTCGCACGACGCGCACGCCCATGCGCTGCAGCGCGGCCAGCTCCAGGTCTACGTCCTCGTCGCGCGCCCGTGGGAACAGATCGCCATAGCCATAGTGCGTGATGCCCGTCACGTTCACGCCCATATCCACGGGATGCAGGGCATTCCAGGAGACCGACCCCATCGCAGGCTGCCAGCCGGTGACGTTGGCCAGCCCGAGCATGCTGGCGCCGATGAGGCCGAAGCCGAGCAGCACGGATCCGCTGAAGGCCAGCAGGCCGCGCCAAGCTCGCCGGTCGAGCTGCTTTTCGCCGCCTGCCAGCCAATCTGCCTGCCGGAGCGCCTGCGCGCCGGCTCGCCGGGGACTCAGCCTATGGCGCCACGATGGTGTAGCTGAACGTCTGGCTCATGGCGCCCTGGCCCGGTACCGCCCAATGCGCTGTGATGGAAGCCGATCCCAGCCGGTTGGCGGAGAACGTCGCGGTGGGATTGGAGCTGGAGGGCGGGCTGAATCCCGGCGCGCTCCAGAACATGAACCCCGACCCGCTGAAGCTGCACGATACCGTCGATCCCTGTGTCAGGCTGCCGCTGTCCGGCGTGCATGTGACCGTCGACGACGTCGTCGGCGCCACGATCAGGTAGGTGAAGCTCTGGCTTACTGCGCCCACGCCGGGAGCCGACCAGAAGGCCGTGATCGTTCCGTTGCCCGCCCGCGCGGCGGTGAAGCTGGCTGTGGTGCTGTTGCTGGATTGCGGAGAGAAGCCTGGTGCGCTCCAGAACAGGAACCTCGCATCCGCTGTTCCGGAGAAGCTGCAGGCCACTGTGGATCCCAGGTTGATGCTTCCGCCCGAGGGCGTGCACGTGGCGCTGGGCACCGGCACGCTGGTGGTGGTGGCCGCCGGGCTGGCGCCGCTGTCCGAATAGGCCACGCCCATACCCCAGGGCCCGGCAACGAATATCGCTCCTGCCAGGGCGAGAGCTCCTCCAAACCCCAGGCCGCGCAGCCGAAGTCCTTTCATGAGCCTGCCTCCACTGGTGTCACATCTATCTGCATTGGCTTTCACCACGAATCACCTACTCACGCTGTCGAGAGGCAGCGCTGTTGCCTGCTGGCTGGCTAGGTCGCAGAGATTGCAGACAACTCCGACGGTACGCCCGCCGCTCGGTACGTGACAAGGCAACGTTCGGCATACTTCCCGCGTGCTTTCGGCAGTGCGGATGACGAACGTCCTCCCCCGTCCGTGTGGTCTGCCCATGAGGGGCTCGGCCACCACCTGCCGGCAGGAGCCCACTCCTGTCAGACAAACGAACCGCGGCGCTGGGCGGCCAGCCTACGCCTGAGCGCGCTCCATCTCGGCTAGGGCCTCGGCGGCGGTCAGGACGCGGGCGAAGGCTTTGCGCCAGGTGCTGAAGAACACCTTCTGCACCTCTTCCTCGCTGATGGCGCCCCAACCCTGATCGGCAATCGGCCGCGGGGCGCAGCAATCGCTCAGCGCCGCCACCCGAAAGCCGAGGTTGGAGGCTTCCCGGATGATGGTGTCGCAGCCAAATTGCAGCGTTGTGCCCGCTACCAGCAGCGTGTCGCGGTTGCGCTCCCGTACGTAATCGACGACCGGCGTGCCGCTGATGCAGCCGGACATCCAGCGCTTGACGAAGACGAAGTCGTTGGGGTGGTCGCCGAAGGCGTCGGCTTTGCGGCATAGCGAGACGTCAATCTCGGCTTCGTCGGCCAGCTCCTGCCGCAGCACGGCTTTCTCGCGGGCGTTCTCGGAGCCGATGAGGGCGAACACCGTGGGAACGTCGTGCTCGCGACAGAAGGCGAGCAGCGGCTGCAGCGGGCCGATGGCGTCGCGGGCCGGGGGCGCGTAGAAGGGCGAGCTGGGCTCGACCATGCGCTCCTCCATGTCATTGACAATCAGCGCGCAGCGGTTGGGAATCAGTGGAAAGTCAGGCATCGTGGGCCATCGTAGCCCACCCGCTCGAGGGCTGGGGCTCTACGCCACCCAGTAGCCCAGGGCGTGCATGGTCACGAACAGGCCCTGGACCATCACGAACGTGTACGTCAGCGGGACGAGCGCCCAGCGTGTCCGTGGCTGGGAGAGCAGTATGGCCGCCGCGATGAACACCGGGAAGGCCAGCAGCAGGTAGCGCGAGTACGACATGAACGTTCCGCTGATGACGTTGAGGACGCCGACCATCAGGCCGTACACCGCCAGCGCGGGATGCACCCGTTGAAACAGCGGCACCAGCAGCCCCAGGAACAGCAGGAAGAACAGCCGGTCGATCGCCGAGTTGGTGAAGCCGTGGACGTCGAGGGGCCATTCCCCCAGCACCCTGGCCAGCTGCAGCGGATGCAGCACGTAGGACAGGGAGTGGGCCGAGACGTAGCTCTGCATGGCCTGGAACATCTCGAACGGATTACCGGTAGCCAGCTTCATGAAGGCCAGGTACGAGGCCGCGCCCAGGGCCGGACTGGCGACCGCCAGCAGACGAGGATCGGACAGGGCCTCGTCCCAGCTGGGCAGCGCCGCGCTCCGCCGGTGTACAGGGCGGGCCAGGCGCAAGCCCAAGGGCGTGCGCTCGACCAGGTAGTACACCGCCAGCGGCAGGACGATCAGCACGCCCTCCGGCCGCGCCAGCGGCAGCAACGCCGCGGGAATCGCCGCCCAGCCAAGCCGGCCGCGAAACAGCAGCAGGAAGAACGAGGACACCAGCAGCAGGTACAGCGACTCGGTGTAGATCAGCGACAGGAAGAAGGCGGTGGGGAAGGCCAGGTACAGCAGCAGGCTGTTCCTGGCAACGTCGCGGCCGTGGAGCTCCCGGATCAGCTCGAAGAGCAGGTACAGCCCAATCAGCGAAGCCAGATTGGCCACGATGAAGCCGGCCAGGAGCTGGTCGTGCACGGCGCCCGTGGCCAGACGGATGAGCAGCGGGAAGAGTGGGAAGAAGGCGTTGGACATCTGCCCCGGCTGGTAGCCGTAGCTGCTCAGGTAGAGGTAGTGCTGCGCATCCCAGGTGCTGAAGGCTGAGGCCAGCGACACGTGCTGGAAATCGGGGTCTACGAAGTTCGCCTCGAACGCCTCGGTCGAGAAGGGCAGCAGCTCGTACGCAAGGAACACGATCAGCAGCACCGTCATCTTGCCGGCGAGGATGGCCAGCAGCAGGCGAGTGACGGGGAATGGTCGATCCTCGGTGCCGGGTGCCGGCCTGCCATTCGTGGGCGCGCTCTCGTCGTCCACGTGCCATTCCACGCCCGAGACGGTCTCTCCGGGGGGTGAGATCATGCGTCGCTGGCTGGGGGATGACATGCAGACAACGTCTCCGGACCCAATGGAGCGCTCAGGCCAGGGGAGGCACGAGCTGGCCGTGCTCGGCCAGGAGGTCGTCCACCATGGCCACCATCTGGTCGAGACTGAGCTCCGAGGAAGCGTGCGGATCGAGGAACACCGCCTGGTACACGCAGTCTCGCTTGCCGCTCAGCGCGGCCTCCACTGCCAGCTCCTGCACGTTCACGTTGGTGCGCATGAGCGCTGCCAGCTGCGGCGGCAGCGTGCCGATGGCGGTAGGGGTTAGGCCAAGGCCGTCCACGGCGCAGGGCAGCTCGACGGCGCAGCCCGGCGGCAGGTTGTCGATAAGGCCGTGATTGGCCACATTGCCGTAGACCACGCGCGGCGTGTTGGTCTCCATCGAATGGACGATGAGCGGGCCGAATTCGCCGCTGAGGGCGTCGGCCACATCCACCCGGCCCCCGCTGGCCATCTCCCGATGAAAGGAGTCCCACCAAGCGTTGTACGACTCACAGCGCCTGATGTATTCATCCAGCGGGATGCCGTAGCGCTCGATGAGCTCCGGAAAGTCCCGCTTGATGAAGTAGGGCAGGTATTCGGAGAAGTGCTCGCTGGACTCCGACACGAAGTAGCCGAAGCGGCGCAGGCCCTCGAAGCGAACGGGGTCCTTGGCCCGGATGTCGGGGTTCTCCATAGCTTCACGCAGGCGCGGGTACATGTCCTGGCCGTTGTGGCGCAGTTCCAGGAAGAAGGCGAAATGATTGATGCCCGCCGCGCGGTAGCGCAGCTCCTCCCAGGGAACGCCCAGATAGCCGCCAAGCTGCCAGGCCGTGTTGGGGATGCTGTGGCACAGCCCAACCGACTTGACGCCGGACAGTCGTGACGCGCCCCAAACCAGCATGGCCATGGGGTTGGTGTAATTCAGCAGCCAACCGCTAGGGGCCAGCTCCTCCATGTCCCTGAGGATGCCGGCGAGCACCGGCATGGTGCGCAGGCAGCGCATGATGCCGCCAATGCCGATGGTGTCGGCGATGGTCTGCTGCAGGCCGTATTTCTTGGGCACGTTGAAGTCGGTCAGCGTGGCCTCGAAGCCGCCAACCTGGACCGTGTTGACGACGTAATCGGCGCCACGAATCGCTTCGGCTCGATCGAGCGTGGCCTTTACCTGCGTATCGCTGCCGGTCTTCTCGCGGGCTACCTGCCTGACGATGTGCTCGGCGACCTTCAGGCGCTCGGCGTCGATGTCCATGAGCGCGATCTCGGTGTCGCGCAGCTCGGGGAACAGCAGGATGTCCGTCACGAGGTTCTGCGTGAACACCACGCTGCCGGCGCCAATCAGCGCAACCTTGGCCATCTGGGCAGGATCTTAGCGGCTCGTGCCCGCTAAGATCCGCTCATAGGAGGCAAGACATGGAGTTAGCTGGCAAGCGCATAGCTGTTCTCGCCGAGAACATGTACCAGGAGATGGAGCTGTGGTATCCCGTCTATCGCTTCCGTGAAGCTGGGGCAACAGTCACGATCGTGGGCACCGGCAGCGCCAAGACCTACACCAGTAAGGTCGGCTATCCGGTCAAGGTCGACGCCGACGTAGCGGACGTTCGCGCCGCCGACTTCGAGGCGGTGATCATTCCCGGCGGCTACGCCCCCGATTACATGCGCCGATCCAAAGAGATGGTCGAGCTCGTGCGTCAGGCTGCCGCGCAAGGCAAAGTGGTCGCGGCCATCTGCCATGCCGGCTGGATGCTCTGCTCCGCGGACGTGATCCGCGGCAAGCGCGCGACCTCCTACTTCAGCATCAAGGACGACATGGTCCATGCCGGCGCCGAATGGGTCGACCAGGAGGTGGTTCGGGATGGCAACATCATCACCTCCCGTGAGCCGGCTGATCTGCCGGCGTTCTGCCGCGAGATCATTGCCACCTTGGTGCGGGAGCCGGCGCTGGCGGCACGCTAGCTCCCGAAGAGTTCACCCTCAGCGACGAGCGAAGGTCCGTAGGCTTGGAGGGATGCTTCGCGCCAGCTCAGCATGACAGCTGGGTGTGGCCGGCTGCCGGCCTTCAGCCGGCCTTGACGTGCGTCGCCGTCACGGTGCTGGTGATGCCCCCTCTCACGTTGAACTCGCCGGTGACCGTCATCGACCGCGGATCGAGCGCCGCCACCAGGTCGTTGAGGATCAGGTTAGTGACGTCCTCGAAGAAATGGCCCTCGTCGCGGAACGACCAGATGTAGGTCTTGAGTGATTTGAGCTCCACGCAGCGCTGATCGGGAACGTAGCGGATGCGGATGGTGCCGAAGTCGGGCTGGCCGGTGATGGGACACACGGCGGTGTATTCAGGACACAGGTGTTCGATTTCGTAGTCCCGTCCAGGGTGCGGGTTGGGGAAGGTGTCCAGCTGCTTACCGGGGGTGAGCGGCAAAATCGATCTCCTCTCGTACATACGGGTCTGTTTCGGTGCGGATGGCCTCCGCCAGTGCGGCCTCAGCCGCGCTGCCGCCGAGGCGGCCGAGCGCCCAGGCCGCGTGGCCGCGGACCAGTGGCTCCGGGTCCGAGCGCATGGCCGCGGCCAGGGGCGCCACAGCCGCCGGATCGCTCGAATTGCCCAGCGCGACGGCGACGTTGCGCAGCAGGCCGGCTCGCTTGGCCCGCTTGATGGCGCTGCCGCGGAAATGCTGGCGGAATGCCTCTTCGTCCAGCTCCAGCAGGGCTGCCAGCTCGGCTACGGCCGGTAGCTGGCCTTTGAAGGCGAATTCCTGGTGCTCCACGGGCCGCGCCTGCTGATTGACCGGACAGACGTCCTGGCACAGGTCGCAGCCGAAGATGTAGCCCCCGAGCAGCGGTCGCAGGTGGCGCGGGATGGGCCCGCGCAGCTCGATCGTCAGGAAGGAGATGCAGCGGTCGTTGTCCACCACGTAGGGGGCCACGATGGCGCCGGTGGGGCAGACATCGATGCAGGCGTGGCAGTGGCCGCAGTTCTGTCGCGTGGGCCGGTCGGGTTCGAGCTCCAGGGTGGTCACGAGCTCGGCCAGGAACAGCCAGCTGCCGAGCCGGCTGTTCAGCAGGTTCGTGTTCTTGCCGTACCAGCCCAGGCCCGCGCGTACCGCCGCGGCCCTGTCCACCAGGCGGCCGGTATCGACGAAGGTTCGGGCCTCGATCTCGCCGAATTCGGCTGCCAGCGAGTGCCGCAGCACCTCCAGGCGCCGGCGCAGCACGTCGTGGTAGTCCTCTCCCCAGGCATAGCGGGCGACGGTGCCCTGGGGCCCTTCTCCCGCGCCGTATGACATCGCCAGGCTGATGATGGACCGAGCTTCGGGCAGCAGCGCGCGGGGGTCAGTGGACACGGCCGCGCGCTCGGTCGTGAACCAGGGCAGCCCACTGAACAGCCCTTGATTGATACGATCGGTCAGCGCTTGACGTTCGGGCTCGAATGGCTGGACTGCGGCAATGCCTGCCAGGTCGAAGCCGGCGGCCAGGGCCAGCTTCTTCACTCGGGCGGCAGCGCTCATACCTGCGAGTGTAGTGACGGTTCATGCCGGAAATGACGGCAGCCGAAAAGGGCGAGAGTCGCGGGCCTGAAACTCCGCGCCGACAAATCAGGCAGGATAGGTAACGCATTTCGTGTGAAGGATTGATCTGAGCATGCGAACAGAGTGGGTCTGGCGGTCATTGCATCCCGTTGCCATTGGTCTGGCGCTGCTGGCTGCCGCCTGCTCGAGCGCGGCGCCGGCGGTGTCTCCTCCCGTCGACCGGTCACAGCCGGCGGCGGCAGCCTCCGGCAAGCCCCCGTCCTCTCCACCTTCCGCTGCCGCCAGTGTGGCTTCCGTGCCCGCTGCCAGCCCCTCATCCGCACCGGCAGTGTCAACCTCACCATCACCGGCAACTCGCCCGCCGGCCAGCGCCGCGGCACCCGCGGCCACGGCCACCCCTGGCTTCAACGGACAGTCGAATCAGGTTCCCGATGGCTTCCCCACTCCGACCACTGCCGGCGAACGGCTGGTGGCGGGTGGCCCACCGCGCGATCCGGGAACGCTGGCCTGGGCGCGTCCTGGCCCGTACATTGGCCCGGCCTGGTCCGATTTTCGGGTCGGTAATTTCGATCCCAGCCAGCGCCTGGTCACGACCTACTACTTCTACTGGCACGACATGACCGATCCGGCTCGTCGGGCGCGCTACCTCAGCGGCGACTTCAAGCGGCCGCCGGACATGGACCATTACAGCTTCCTGCTGCCCGAAACCCACGAACGCGAGTTCAGCGACATGCTGGACGCCGGGCTCGACTTCGTGCTGCCGGTGTACTGGGGCGAGCCGGGTCATCCCGGCCGGACGACGTCCGAGACGTACCCGCATTACTGGAGCACGGAGGGCATTCCGCCGATGGTGCAGGCGCTGGACCGGCTGGACGCGAGCGGCAAGCACCTTCCCATCGGCATGTTCTACGACACCACCATCCTGGCCAACGCGGACCTCACGACGCCCAACGGCAAGGAGTACTTCTACGTCAACGTCCGCGACTTCTTCTCGCGCATTCCTCCCAAGTACTGGGCGGCGATCGGCGGCAAGCCCATCGTGTGGCTGTACGACACGTTGTGGGTGTCGCGCTTCGACCAATCGAGCCTCGACTACGTCTCAGACCGGTTCGCCCAGGACTTCGGCGGGCTGCGGCCTTACATCGTGCGCGAGGTGCAATGGGATACGACCAAGGGCGTCGACCCTCCGCAGCAGCTGCACTCGGACGGCATGTATGGCTGGGGAGCGGCTGCCAACGGTTTCAATCCCGATCCCAAGCTCACCGTGGCTGAGGTGGGCCCCGGCTTCACCAACACGCCCTACTGCAAGGGCGGCCCGGCGCAGAATTGTTTCAACATCGACCGCCAGAACGGGGCGTTCTTCCAGAGGAACCTCCAGGCCGCGGTGGCCAGCTCTAAGCGCATCCTGGCGCTGGAGACCTGGAACGAGTTCAGCGAGGGGACGCAGATCCAGGAGACCGTGCAGGACGGCCGAAGGTACATCCAGCTGGCGCGGCAGTACGCCGACCGGTTCAAGGGACGCTGATCGACGCCCGACCTAAGCGGGCAGGCACTTCCCGCTGATGGAGGCCGACAGCCATCCCAGCGGGTCGCGCGGCTCGAGGCGGGCGACCCCGGCGATCGTCCCGTTCCACACCGCCAGGGCGCCAGGATTTGCCGGCGGGATCTCAGTGCCGTCCGCGGTCCGAACAGCGATGCCCAGCGCGGCGATCGAGCGCAGGTTCTCGACGTCGATAGTCAGCTGGTAGAGGTGGCCCGGCTGCCATAACGTGGTCGGATACCACAGCGGCTCGGGCGCGGCGTCTTCTCGCAGCCCGGACAGCGCGCCGTCCGGGCGCCGTGTCGTGGCCAGCGCAAAATGCAGGGCCTCGCTCAGGGGCGCCGCCGTCTGCCAGTAGGTGTGCAGAGTGGCCGAGCCACCGAGCAGGCCGACTTCGGGCCACTCCGTCAGCCCACAACCGACGAGCGTGAGCGACGGGCCGAAGCGCAGCGGGCCGGTTTCCCGCCCGAATGGCACGCGGTCGATGCGAACAAAGTCGTAGAAGCTCGCCGGCAGCACGGCGGGATCGTGTTTCAGGACGGCCCCCAAGGTGTGATCCGCCGGCTCGTCGCTCAGCAGGCCCTCGCGCGTCCCATCGTCTCGAATGAGCAGCAGGCCATCATCCGCGGCGGCGAGATCGGCTCGTGGATGCGAGAGCTGGCTGATGGCAGCGTCGCGCATCTCCGCTGCTGACAGCGGGTGGTCGTTCCCGGCCACGTCCAGCGCGGTCCAGCCGGCACGTTCGCTGGAGGGAAACCAGTACGCGTCGTGGCGGGCGCTGAGCTGTGGGTACAGGCTGGACGTGGCGCTGATGGAAGCGCTCGGAGGGATGCGCCCCAGCGACTGCTGGATTCTGGCCCCACGGTCGTTGGTATTGGCCAGCGCCGCCGCGAAGCTGGCCGGCGGAATGCCGATCCAGACCTGCGCCGCCAGCGGGCATACGAGCACGACGAGGGCGAAGGCCACGCCTAGCCCTGGCTTCGCCTTCGCGGCGTTGAATCGCTCCCGCACGTTCCGCGCTCCGTGCATTCCGGCCCACAGCAGCAGCGGCACGAGCAGGGCGGAGTAGTGCCCGCCAGCGGAGCGCATCCAATCGAAGCCGGACAGGGCGTTCACGGCGATGAGCGGAATGGCGGTGGCCAGCTGCATCGGCGCCGCCAGGATCAGCAGGCTGCCCGTGAGGGCTTGGGCGGCGAGGTATTGGGCAGCGCCTTCGAGCTGGCTCAGCAGCAGAGCGGCGTCGCCATGCCGGGCGACCGCCAGCAGGCCAGCCTTGATCCAGGCGTAGCGCGCCGCGAAGACGTTGCCGCTGCCGTTGAAAAATGGCTCGATGACGCCGATGCTCAGCAGCGTCCAGAGCCCGGCAGCCGCGGCCATGATGAGCGCCGTCCTGCGCAGCTTACCGCCGGTGGCCCACCGGGACGAGGACGCGCGGCGAGTCATGAAGTCTCGGACAAGGACCACGGCCCCAATCCAGGCCACGGTCAAGGCTGCATCCTCTCTGGCCAGCGCGGCCAGGGCGAAGCTGGCCAGCGCCAGGCGGTAGCGCCGGCTTTCGAGCAGCCACAGCGCGACCATCAGCAGCGCCGCGCCGATGGCGACCATGTGGAAGTCGGACAGCGCGGCGGCTTCGAGGCCCGGCGCCAGGAGGTAGGCCAGGCCGAAGGCCGCTGCAAGCAGCTCGCTGGCGGTAAGGCGCAGCGCCAGAGCGGTCGCGGCGAGCGCGCCGGCCGCGAGGCCGGCCGCCTGGATCCACAGCAGGAGGCGAGGATCGGGGTCCAGGCGGAATACAGGCGCCAGCAGCAGCAGCGCCGGCTCGACGTGAAACGCCAGCAGCCAGTGTGGATGGCGAATAGCGCTGGGATCCACACCCTCCAGCAGCGTGCTGATGCCCTGAACTGTCGTGAAGCGGAACGGCTCACCGTGGGCGTCGTACCAGATGGCCTGTGACACGTATCCGAGGTCGAAGGCGTTGGTCTGCAGCTGCTCGTGACGGTTGACGGCCAGCTTGCCCACGGCCAGCGTCCAGCCCGCGGCGGCGATCAAGACGATGGCAAACGCGAGGCGCGTTCGCGCCGACGTCATGTCATACGAATCCGGAGCGGCGCACAGGCCTCGATCGGCCGCGGGACGCCGTTTGAGCCGGCGTCCCGCAGGGCGCCTGCGCTGCTACAGACTCCAGTCCAGGCCGCAGCGGCGGCAGGCCTCCGGCGGATCGGCGGATTGGTGCTTACGGCGGAACTCGCGATAGCGCTCACCGTTCCACACTGTGGCGAAACCGCCATCCTTGACGTTCCCCAGGACGATGTCGTCGTAAGGCACGTCGGTGAATGGCGCTATGCAGCAGGGCAGCGCGTTGCCATTCGCGGTGACGTAGCCGAGGCGCCAGGGCCGGCGGCAGCCCTGCCACGGGTTCTCGACTGCCTGGGGACCTTCCACGTACTCGGTTGGGGCCAGCGCGCCGGCGCCGGCGAAGCCCAGGCCCAGCTCGGCCGCCCGGTGTCCGGCCTGGGTGACGATGTCCGTGACCTCGGAGCGCAGCTCAGTTTCGGCGTTGTAGATCGATTGGTCCTCCACCGCCAGCCCCTGGCCGAAGAAGACCATCCTGGTGAGGTACACCTCGTCGGCGCCCAGCCGGGCGGCCGTCTCCACCAGCCCCGGCAGCTCACGAATGTTTTCTCGCACTCCCGTGAACCACAGCGAGATTCGCGGATGCGTCACGCCCAGCCGCCGGCGTGTTTGAACCATCTCGCCGACGTTCTTCAGGACCTTGGGCAGCACGTTCACGCCGCGGATGCGAGCGTAGGTCTCGGGCGTCGAGGCGTCGCAGGACACCCGCAGGTCGTCCAGTCCGCTTTCCACGAGCTCCTGCTGCCGTTTGGGGTACAGCAGGATGGCGTTCGTGTTGAACACGACGTGGACGCCGCGGTCCTTGAGAAAGCGGATCATCCTGGCCAGGTCACGATTGAGCAGCGGCTCACCAATGCCCTGCAGCACGACCCGCTTGAGGTGAGGGAACTGGTCCACCAGCTCGAGGAACTCCTGGTAGGTCAGGTAATGTTCCTGCTCCTGCGGGTCGAAGGTCAGCGGGCAGGTGACGCACAGCGAGTTGCAGCGGTTGGTGACCTCGATGTACAGCTCTCGCGGATTGTCCAGCTCTTGATCCGCGGCCGGGATCCGGACGTCGACCGACGCCGGGATGGATGGCAGCGCGGCCCGAGCGCCCGCGTCAGCCATGCCGGGGACCCTCAGACCGCGGCAGGGTAGGTGGCGCCGGGGCTGGCCGAGTGCCTCGTCTAGCAACCACCGTTGCCTACCCTAACATACGCGGCCTGGCCTGGGCCGAGGCCTCGTTCGAGCCGTCCAGGCAGCCGTTCAGCGCGCTCAGGAGCTTGGCAAAGCGCGGTTCGGCCGCGGTGGACAGCTCCGATCGCAGCTGTCGCAGCTCGTCGATGGTGTCGACGTCGTACCACGCTGGCCCGTGGCCAACCCTCAGGCCCATCCTGGTGGCTCGCGCCGCCGTCTCCAGGCAGATTGTCCTGCCATCGTAGTCCTGGCCTTCGAAGAGATCGCGAGCGGCTTCTTCCGCCAGCCCCCTTCCTCCAACGAGGTAATAGCCTCCGTCGTGGCAGGGGCCGAGGATGATTCCTGGCCGGTCGCCAGCCAACTGGGCCAGCAGCCGAAATGACTCATGCATGTGGCGAAGGGGAAGGTTCGGCGAATCGGATTCCCCCACCACGACCGAGTCCGCGCCCTCCGCGAATGCCTGCGCGAAGGCTTCGCTGATGCCGGCCATGAGACCCGAGCGGCGCTGCGCCCACACGCGAACGGCAGGCGGCGCCAGCTTCCTGAGCTCCGCCTGGTGGCGGTGGTCGGGGCTCATGACCGCTACGTCCGCCTGGCCCAGCTCTTCGGCGGCCAGCAGGGCATTATCGAAGGTCTGCTGCAGGAACGCGTGGTGAATGGCTGCCGCGGCCTCGTTGCCTACGTGCACGGCCAGGCGTGTCTTGGCCTCGCCTGGAATGGGCGCCTTGGCCATGATGACGATGGTCTTGCGCCCGCTCACAGCAGCGGAGCCCCGGCCGTTCGTCCCAGACCATGGCGGGCCAACGTTGCGAGAATGGAGCGCGCGGCCTTCAACGACGTGCTCAGGTTGCCGCTGACCTTGGATACGCCGCCCGTTCGCCTGCGATAGTCAATCGGAACTTCGAGGATGCGGTAGCCACGGCGCGCGGCCTTGACCAGCATCTCGATGGTCCAGCCGTAGGTGGCCTCGGTCATGCCCAGCGCCAGGAGCCGCTCGCGCCGAATGACTTTGAAGCTGGGCAGATCGCTGATGCGCTGGCCCCAACGGGCGCTGATCAGCATTGCCGCCAGCTTGTTGCCGAGCACTGCGTGGGCGGGCAGGGCTCCCACCTCCATCCGCGCTCGGGCCCCGATCGCCAGATCGGCGCGCCCGTCCAGCACCGGCTCCAGCAGCAGCGGCAGCTGCCGAGGATCGTCGGCGCCGTCGCCGTCGATGAACACCAGGATCTCGGCTGTGCTCGCGCCGACGCCGCTGGCGCAAGCCCGGCCGTACCCCCGCCGGGTTTCCCGCACGACACGTGCGCCGGCGCTCTCCGCCGCCTGCACGGTGCCGTCCGTGCTGCCGCCGTCCACGACGACGACGTCATCTACCAGGTCGTGGGGAAGCCCGCTGATGACGCCGGCGATTGCCGCCTGTTCATTGAGCACCGGGATGACGGCACAGACGGTCGCGCGCGCCGGACCACTGTCTTCTTGCAACGCTGTCCATCTTGCCATGGCCGGCGTCGCAAAAGCGTTATGCTCTGACCCGGAGAGGTGTCCGAGTGGTTGATGGTGCCGCTCTCGAAAAGCGGTGGGTGATGAGCCCCGGGAGTTCGAATCTCCCCCTCTCCGCCACCCGGTAACGACGGCCGCGCAGCATGACGGGGCTTTGCCTCTGAGGTTTGGCCTCGGATCCGGTGTGGAGAGGTCGCCTAGTTGGCCTAGGGCGCGGCACTGGAAATGCCGTAGGTGCAAGCCTCGTGGGTTCGAATCCCACCCTCTCCGCTTATTGAGGACAGGACCAGCCTCACCCTTGTCCAAGGACGCCAACTTCTAGCCACTAGGTACCAGGAGCGGCACTTGTCGCTGCGCTGGCCGTTACACAGGACGTGCTGAGCGCGGTAGGTGCGATGACCGTGCGGAAGCGGTGGCAAATGGCCTTGCTTGCGTCCCAGATCCGCCCTCCGATTTTCGCATCGGGCGGCGGAGATAACGTCTCATCCGCGTATGGCAGCCCAGGTGCGCCGGCCGACAGCCGGCCGGGGTCCTGGCGCCTGACGGCAGCCCATGCCGTCTTCGTGGTGGCGGTGGCTCTTGGCTGTGGCGCAGCGTTTCTGCTCTGGCCGCTGCCCCCGCTCGATTCCTCGCGCGTGGGCATCCTCGGTCTGCTGTCGCTGGCGGCGCTCACAGCGGAAGTGTTCACCGTGGATTTCCCGGACCGGCGCCGGGTTTCCGTCAGCTACATGTTCGCCCTGCTGGCCTCGAGCATTGTTGATCCCAGCGCGGGCATGATCGTCGCCGGCAGTGCCGGCCTCATCGCCGGGCTGGCGCGGCCCGCTGGCTGCTGGTGGCGGGGACTCTTCCATGGGCCTCGCCTCGCGCTCGCCGCCGCGGCCGGGAGCTATGTCACCGCCGCAGCCCTGGGGGGGCTCCGAAGCGACCTTTCGGTGCCGGCTTTGGCCGGGCTGCTGTCTTACGCGGCGATCTTCACCTTGGTGGCTTGGAGCGCGGGCTGGCTGGAGGAGCTGCTGTCGCGGCGGCCCGGTCGCTTCATCGCCGTGGACCCTGTGACCAATGCCTTGATCGTGCCCCTGCCCTTGGTGCTTCAGCAGATCTATCAGCGAACCGGAGCCTCGGGGCTGCAGTTTTCGGTGCTCGCCCTGGCGCTCTTGTTGATCGTGGTTCGAGCGTATGTGAACCTGGCGACGCTGCACGCCACGCTGAAGGCGGCCTACGCTCGCCTCGCCGAACAGGAGCAGAAGCTTGCTCGGGCGCTGGAGAGCAACCGCGAGATGTCCCAGATCGTGAGCCACGACCTGCGCGGTCCCTTGACCAGCGTCATGGGCTACACCGAGCTTCTGCGCAGCAGCCTTGCCCGGCCGGCCATGCAGCCGGAACGGCAGATCGGCTACGTCGAATCGATCGAGCGCAACAGCCGGCGCATCCTGAACCTGGCGGATAACCTGCTCAACCTGCATCGCCTGGAAGAGGGCGCGGACCTCGAGCTTGCCTGCGTGAATCCGGCGGACGTCGTGCGCAAAGTCGTGGATGAGATGTCCGTCCGAGCGGCGCAAAAGCGGATCGCGCTGCAGGCGCGGCTGGATGGCCTGCCGATGAACACGTCCGAGTGGATGCTTCGCGAGATCGTCGACAACCTGCTGTCGAACGCCATCAAGTACACGCCCGAGGGCGGCCACGTCGACGTTCGGGTGGCAAGGCATGAAGCCGAGCTCCTCATCGAGGTAGGCGACGACGGCATTGGGATGTCACCCGAAGACCAGGCAAAGCTGTTCACCAAGTTCTTTCGAAGCGGGGCGGCCGAGGTGCGCAAGGCCCATGGCAGCGGGCTTGGTTTGGCGCTGACGCGCAAGCTGGTGGAACGGCTGGGTGGCGAGATCGAGGTCAGGAGCGAGCTCGGCGCCGGGTCTCGCTTCAGAGTTCGTTTGCGGGTGCAGCAATGAGGCCGAGCCGCGAGGCGGTCCTGGCGCGGACGCGCTATGCCGGCTTCAGCTACGTCGCCGGCGCTTCGGTGGCGGCCGCGATGGCTGTCGTCAGCCTGTTGAGCCCCGCGGCACCGCGCTCGGGCCCGGCCTTGAGGATCGATCCTGAGGCGATCGTGAGCGCCCGGTTGGCATCATCGAGTGTTCGAATCAGCGATGCCGGTCAGGAGCCGGCGTCGGAGCCGCCGAGCCCTCCGCTGGTCAGTGTGGTGGTCGATTCGCCCGAGCCTCCTGTCAATGCCGCGGCCTCGCTTGCTCGGACTCCACCGCCGCCGGCGCCGTCACCGCCGCCACAAGCGCCGGCGCCCACGGCTGATGCCGCGCCGGTGTCGCATCCCGATGTGTCGCCCCCGCCTGGGCCGCAGCCTCCTCCGAGCATCCCTCGCATCGCATCCGGGCCGCGCTCCGCGCCGGCGAAGCCACCCACGCTGCCGCCCACGCCCGGCCCGGTGGCGGTGCCCGGGCCCGGGCAGCCGCCGAGCTCGCTACCGATTACGCTGCCGCCCGTGCCGGGTCCGGTCCTGCCACCGGTTCCGGCGCTGCCCGCGCCGCTGCCTGTCGTTCCGCCGACGCTGTTTGCCGCGCCGCCGGAGCTGGATCTGCAACCGGCGTCTGTGGCTGCCCTGCTGCAGCAGACCTCGCCCTCCGCGGCAGCGGCCTATCAGTCCGCCATGAACACGGCAAATCAGGCCCTGGCAGCCGCCAAGCAATCTTCGCCGCCAGCTGCTCCCCGCGCTTCAACCGCGCCCCTGCCCGCCGCTTCCCAGGCCGCTCTGGCGCTGCCTGCGCCGCCGGCTGCCGCGCCCATCCCGCCGGCGCCAGTCCCTCCCCCGGTAAAATTCGAAGCACCAGCGCAAAGGAGTGCAGTCATTGGCGGAAGAGTGGGTGACGGTCGCTAAGTCCGGGGACGTGGCTGAGGGCCAGATGATCGAGGTATCCCTGGACGGTAAGGCCATTGCCATAGCCAACGTGGAAGGCAGCTACTACGCCATCGCTGGAGAGTGCCCTCACCAGGGAGGGCCGATTGCCGAAGGCGACCTGGAGGGAACGGTGGTGACCTGTCCGTGGCACACCTTCCGCTTCGATTTCAAGACTGGCCGGACGCTGGATCCGCCCATTGGCAATTGCGCCAAGTACGAGATCCGTGTGTCAGGCGACGACCTGCAAGTCCTCAACCGCTGAGCGGAGTCACCTGTTGGCGCCCCCGTTCGCCACGAACCGCGAGCGCTGCACGCTGTGTGTCTTCGGCGAGATGTGGACGGTCGAATTTCACCGCCTCGGGGCTGACTGCCGTCATCCGAACGCGGCCACCTGGCCCCACATGGAGCGCTGGAGCGACGGCACCATGTCCATCCGTCCCGATGGGCCGCCGTGTCCGCACTTCGAGCCTCGAACAGACAGTCTGATGTCCGAGCTCGATGCCGTCAATGGCGGCTAGCAGCGAGTACCTGCAGCTGCTCGACTGGCGGCGGCGCATGGCCGGCCTCTTCGCGGAGGCGCGCAGCAAGAGCGGCACCGAAGCTGCCCTGATGGCGTTTCGGGCCCAAAAAGACGAGCTGTTCCGCAGCCATCCCCAGAGTCCCATTCCCGCGGACCACCGTCCCGGGTTCAAGGGTTTGCGCTATTGGCCCTACGCCGCCGCCGCGCGAGTCAGTGCGACCTTCCAGCCCGGCACCGAGGATCCGGACGGCCTCGGGCCTGACGCCCCGCCAAGCACTTCGACCCCTACCCCTGCTGGCGCGGGGGTGGCATCGGGCGCGGACGCCGAGCTGATTCGCTTCGGCAGCTTGCGCTTCGATTACGGCGGCTCCAGCTGCACGCTGGGAGCGTTCTGGCTAGCCGGCTATGGCGGTGGCCTGTTCGTTCCCTTCCGCGACGCGACCAGCGGGCATGAGACCTATGGCGGCGGCCGCTATCTCATCGATTCCATCAAGGGCGCAGACCTGGGATCCGACTGGACGGCCGGTACGGTGATGCTCGACTTCAACTACGCCTACCATCCGTCCTGTGCCTACGATCCGCGCTGGAGCTGTCCGCTCGCCCCTGGGGCAAACTGGCTGGCGGTGCCCGTTCTGGCCGGTGAGCGACTGCAGGGGCAGTTTCCTTAGACCTTGAAGGCGGACGGGCACAGGTCGTTGATCGAGCAGCGGGCGCACTGTGGACGCTGGGCGTAGCAGCAGCGGCGTCCATGCCAGATCAGCAGATGTGAGAACAGCGTCCAATCGTCGCGGGGCACGATGGCCATGAGGTCGCGCTCGATCTTCACCGGGTCCTTTTCCTGGGTGAGTCCCAGCCGGCCGGCGAGCCTGATGACGTGCGTGTCGACGACGACCCTTCGTTGAGTCCGAAGGCCGTTCCCAGCACGACGTTCGCGGTCTTGCGCGCAACGCCCGGCAGCTTGAGGAGCTCCGGCATGGTGCGGGGAACTTCCGAATTGAAGTCCTGCTCGATCATCCTGGCCGCGCCCTGAATGGACTTGGTCTTGTTGCGGTAGAAGCCGGTTGGCTTGACGATCTCTTCCACTTCTTGGGGAGGAGCCACGGCCAGGTCGTGCGGGGTGGGGTAGCGTTCGAACAGCGCCGGGGTCGTCAGGTTCACGCGCTTGTCGGTGGACTGCGCCGACAGGATCGTGGCCACGAGCAGCTGGAATGCGCTCTGGTGGTCCAGCTCACACTTCACGTCCGGGTAGGTCTGGTGCAGGCGGCGGATAATCTCGGCAACTCTGGCCCGCCGTGCTTTCATCGACTCCTGGGGCATGGAACGTGTCCGGCGAACCGGCTGGTCAGCCGAACGGGCGGCTGCAGAAGCGCGCGGCATCGTGGCAAATGTTAGACGGCGCCCAACTACTGGGGAATGTAGAGCGGCAGGGCCGTTTGCGGGCCACGCTTCTAAAATCAACAGCGTGGCAGCTCCCGAGTGGCAACGCTAGGCGTTGAAGCCACAGGGGCACGTCCTGGCCTCCGCCGGCCTCGGAGCTCTGTTCTGGGCCCGGTCGCGCGACCCGCGCACGATGCTGTTATCCCTCGGTTTTGGCGTGCTGGTCGACCTCGATCATCTTCTGGATTACTGGTACTCCGAGAAACGAATCTGCTTCGACGCCCGCGAATTCATGGCCACGCGCTACTGGCGCAAGAGCGGGAGGATCTTCATCCTGTTCCATGGGTTCGAGTACCTGCCGCTGCTGTTCCTGCTGTGGCAGGGACTGAAGGGCAGGCGCTGGGCCATGGCGGCTACCAGCGCTATGGCCAGCCACGTTTTGGCCGATCATTTCGTAAATGACCTCAAGCCGTTGGGCTACTTCGTGCTCTATCGCCTGGCTCACCGGTTTCGCGCTTCGGAGATCATCGACCGACCGAAATCGGATCGCCGCGAGGTGGAGCGCCTGGCGATCCGGCGCCTCGCGGAGCGCGGTGAGCTGCCGCTGCTGCGCCGCCTCCTGCACGTATTCGTATGAGGACTAAGCTTGCTTGCCGCGGGCGGAGTAGCTATTCTCCGGCGGGAGGAAGATGAGTCAGTCGCACACGGGTCGGGGAGCGACCAAGTCGCCGGCGCAGCTGCTGGCCGGCACACCGCTCTTCGCCGTCCTGCCACCTGCCGACCTCGAAGAGCTCGCTAGCGCCTCGAAGATTCGGCTCTACCAGCGGGGGGACGTGATCTTCCGCAAAGACGACCCCGGCGTCACCCTCTTCGTCATCGCCAGTGGCGTGGTCAAGATCTCCGTGTCCTCGGCCGAGGGTGAGGAAATCATCCTGGCCATCCTGACCGCCGGGCAATTCTTCGGCGAGATGGCCCTGTTCGACGATCTGCCGCGCTCGGCCGACGCGGAAGCGCTCGAAACGACGGAGCTCATGAGCGTGCTTCGTGACGACCTCCTGAACCTGCTGGAGCGGCGCCCGCGCGCGGCCATCATCCAGCTGCTGAAAGTGCTGGGGCAGCGCCTGCGGGCAACGGACGAGCTGCTTCAGGACGCGGCGTTCCTGGACATCCCGTCACGGCTGGCGAAGCGGCTCATCGAGCTGGCCGAGGCCCACGGCGAGAACACGCCCGAGGGTATGCGCATCACCCTGCGGCTTACCCAGCAGGACCTGGCCAGCATGATCGGTGCGCGACGCGAGAACGTGAACCGCGCGCTGGCCTACTACCAGAGTCGCGGCTGGTTGACCAAGACGCGAGGCTATTTCACCGTCTTGAACATGGATCAGCTGCGCGCCCGCGCAGCCATCTGAGCCGCCGGCTCAATTCCCGGCGGCAGCCGAAGCTCTTCTAGCTCAGCCCGAGCTGGCGCTTCAAGGCCGCCAGATCCCGCTCGAGGCGATCTTCACTTTCCAGGCGGGCCAGGCGCTGCTCGACCGACGGCCCCGACCGTGCTCGTCGCACCACCACTGTTGGCTTCGCCTGCTTGAGGGCGCTGACCGCGCGGGCCTGCTCCTGATATTGAGCCAGGTAGGTCTTCGCCTTTCGTTGCGCCTCTCGGTGCCGATCGAGGGCCTGCCGCGCCAGCTCGTCCTCGCCCCGGCGTCGGGCCAGCTCAGCACGCCCAAGCCAGCGGGCCGTTTCCTGCTCCCAGCGCTGGCTTTCGGTGAACAGCAGGTGCTCGTGCGCTATAGCCCGGCGCAGCTGTTCGGCCTTATCGGCGCTCACGGCCGCTCCTTACGCGGATCGTTTGGCGTGGCCGGACGCGGCGTACTTCGGGCCCGCGGGCTGGCTGAGCATCTTGTCCAGGGCCTCGAACAGCCGTCGCGGGTCGGGGTGTCGCGCCATCCGCAACAGCAGGTGATACAGGAAGATGTCGTCGCGCATCTCCTCCGCTCCGGCAGTCAGCCAGGCGCGCAGCGCATCCGGCTCGGCCGCTACGTCAGACACGATTGCCGACTGGTACTCGGCCGGGTCCCCGACCAGGTAGCCCGGTAGGACCTTGAAGAAGCGCGCCAGCAGAGAGCGGGTCGCCGGGGACATATGCGTGCGAGCGCCCGATTCGAGCTGGCACAGGTACGCGTGCGAGATGCTTTCCCCGAGCTCCGCCTGCATGGCCCGCAGGACTTCGGCCTTGGTCATTGGCCGGCGCAGGCCGCGAAGCTCCCCTTCGAGCTCGCGCAGCTGTTTCAGCTTCTCCGCCAGGACCATGACTTTGCCTAGAATCTAGCAGATAGCTATATGAGGGTTGAGGGTCCAGGGTTGAGGGTCGAGGGTTCAGGGCCAGGGCCAGGGCCAGGGCCAGGGCCAGGGCCAGGGCCAGGGCCAGGGCCAGGGTCGAGGGTCTAGGGTATGGGGGGTGGGGTGGGAGGTAGGTCCCAGAAGGGCTCGATGGCGCGTGGGGGGCCAATCCGGTCGAAGGGGGGCTGGCGGGTAAGGATCCAGCTGGTGACCTCGCGCAGTCCGGCGCGCGCCTGTTCGACGTCCGCCGGCGAGAGGTCGGCGCGGAGCAGATCCTCTTCGTCGAGCAGCACGAAGCGGCCGTCGGGAAAGACGAATAGGTCCAGCTCCATGTCTTCGAAGCGCAGCTGGTCGCCGTCCAGCTCTATTGGCCGGCAGATGTTGCAGTACCAGCCCTTGGTCCTGTGGTTGCGCTGGGATCGGATCTCCCAGATGCTGAACCAGCGCTGGGTGAAGTACGTTTCGACGAACAGGTCGCCGGGCTCGAACACCGTGTAACCCAGGAACAGGGGCTCGCTGCGCTCCCAGTGAGCGTGGACCAGGAGCTGCTGCTCATCCTGTTCGACGACCAGTCCCTGCCACGAAAAGATCACGCGGCGGTCGTGCCCCAGCTTGGAGATGGTGATCGTGCGGATGCGCAAAGCGTACCCTCAGCTTCCGTGGGTGCGGGCACTATACTCCGGCCGTGGCCGAGGTCAAAGTGCTGCAGCTGGAAGAGGTTGCTACCCAGCTTCGCGCGCTCGGCCAGGAAATCCGCTACGCGACCTGCTTCGAGTCGAACCGTTTTACCCAGGGCATCATCGCCTTCGCAGGCAAGCCGGCCAGCGGCAACCAGATCACCCATGACGACAAAGACGTGCTGTGCTACGTCATATCGGGTACCGGCCGGCTACGCACCGGCGATAAGGAGATGGTGCTGAAACAGGGCTCCATCTGCCACGTTCCCGCGCAGGAGCCGCACGATTTCCAGGCTACCGGCGATCGTGAGCTCGTATTGCTGTACACCCTGGTCGAGGTTGCTAACTGACGGACGCCGTCATGGCCGCGGACGCGCCGGCGCGTCTGCGGATAGCGCCCTCGCCAACCGGCGATCCACACGTGGGCACGGCCTACATGTCGCTGTTCGACCTCGCGGTCGCGCGGCGGACCCGCGGGCAGTTCATCCTGCGCATCGAAGACACCGACCAGGCGCGCTCGACGCCGGAGGCGGAGGAGACGATCTTCCAGGCGCTGCGCTGGCTGGGGCTCGGCTGGGACGAGGGGCCAGACGTGGGCGGTCCCTACGGTCCGTACCGGCAGTCGGAACGGCTGCCGTTGTATCGCGAGTGCGCCGAGCAGCTGGTGGAGCAGGGCCACGCCTATTACTGCACGTGTACCCCTGAACGGCTTGCGGCTCTGCGGCAGCAGCAAATCGCCGCCAAGCAGCCGCCGGGCTACGACCGCCGCTGCCGGGACCTGGGGCTCCGACCGCGGCCGGATGAGCCGCACGTCATCCGCATGAAGATGCCTCTCGAGGGGGAGAGCATCTTCACCGACCTCGTGCGCGGTGAGCTCCGCCGGCCGTTCAAGGACAGCGACGATCAGGTCATCGTGAAGTCGGACGGCTTCCCCACGTACCATCTCGCCGTGGTCGTCGACGATCACCACATGGCCATCAGTCACGTGGTGCGCGGCGAGGAATGGATTTCCAGCACACCCAAGCACCTGCAGCTGTACCGCTGCTTTGGCTGGGAGCCGCCTCGCTTCGCGCACATGCCGCTGCTCAGGAATCCCGACAGGAGCAAGGTCAGCAAGCGCAAGAACCCGACTTCCCTGCTGTGGTATCAGCGCCAGGGCTACCTGCCCGAGGCCATGCTCAACTTCCTGGCCCTGCTGGGCTGGTCCATGCCCGACGGGCGCGAGATCTTCTCCTTCGACGACGTGGTGTCCAACTTCACGTTCGATCGGGTGGTCACCTCGGGGCCGGTATTCGCCCTCGACAAGCTGCAGTCGATCAACGGTCAGTACATCCGCGGCATGGATCCCGAGCAGCTGCTGGAACGGCTCTTTCGACGCGACTACGTTCGCGCCCAGCTGCCCCTGGTTCAAGAGCGAATGCGGACGCTCAACGAGTTCCATACGGCGACGGCTTTCTTCTATGCCGACGAGCTGTCTTACGATCGGTCGCTGCTGATCCCGAAGAAGGCCGCGCCCGATGACGTGCCGCAGTGGCTGAAGGCCGTGCGCCAGCGCATCGAGGAGTTCAGGCCGTGGCGGGCTGTTCCGTTGGAGGAGCAGCTGCGTGAGCTGGTGGCTGAGCAGTCCTGGAACACCGGGCAGGTATTCATGGCCGTCCGTGTGGCCCTGACCGGCAGCACACAGTCCCCGCCGCTGACGGAGACGATGGAGGTGCTGGGCCGTGAGAAGACGCTGCAGCGTCTCGATCGTGCCCTGCAGCTGCTGGCGGAAGAGGCGAGCTAGCCTCCAGAGCTCGGCTTCGCTACTCCCAGACCAGCTCTTCCCCGCCGATGTGGACGACGTCGCCTGACTTCACGCCGGCTCGCTCCAGTGCTTGTGTCACCCCCAGGCGCTTCAGCTGGCCCTGCAAGTAGTCCACTGCTTCGGGCCGGCGGAGGTCGGTCATGGCAATCACCCGCTCGACCTTACGCCCGCGCACGGTGAAGCCTCCGTCCTCGCTCTCCACCCGGAAGTCATCCTCCGGCTCGAGGGCAAACACCTTGTAGTCGGTGGGACTCGGGCCAAACGTAGCCGGCGGAGGAAGCTCCGGCAGGCGCCTGGCGATCTCATCCAGCAGCTGGTCCACCCCCTGGTGCGTGACCGCCGAGATGGCCAGCGGGTGCACGCCCAGCGCCTCGAGCTCCGCTTGCACCAGCGGCCACAGCTCGCCGGCTTCCGGCAGGTCCTGCTTGGTCACGGCGACAATCTCAGGCACGCCGGCGAGGCGGTCGGCGTACAGCGACAGCTCGTTGCGGATCTGCTTGTATGCCGTCAGTGGGTCGGACAGCTGCCCCGATCCATCAACCAGGTGAACGAGCAGCCTGGTCCGCTCCACGTGCCGCAGGAATTCGTGCCCCAGCCCCGCGCCGGCATGAGCGCCTTCGATCAGACCCGGGATGTCCGCTACCACGAAGTCAACGTCGTCGCGCTGGACCACCCCCAGCTGTGGCTCGAGCGTGGTGAACGGATAGTCGGCGATCTTCGGCTTGGCCGCGGAGATCACCGACAACAGGGTTGATTTGCCGGCGTTAGGCAAGCCCACGATCCCAACGTCGGCGATCAGCTTCAGCTCCAGCCTGATCCAGCGCTCTTCCCCTGGCTCGCCCTTCTGAGCGAAGCGCGGCGTCTGATGGGTGGCCGTGCTGAAGTGAACGTTGCCCAGCCCTCCGCGGCCACCCCGCGCGACAAGCACCCGATCCCCGGGCTGCACCAGGTCGGCCAGGATCTCATCGCCCTCGGGAGGGCGGACCACCGTGCCTGGGGGGACCTTGAGCACCAGGTCCTCACCGCTGGCGCCGTGCTGGCGCTGCCGCAGGCCCCGTCCGCCCGATCCGGCCTTGAAGTGCTTCTTGTGGGCGTAGGTGATGAGGGTGTTCAGCTGATCGTCGGCTTCGACGTAGACCGAGCCGCCGCGCCCGCCGTCCCCGCCATCGGGGCCGCCGTGCGGCACGTACATCTCGCGCCGCAGGTGCGGGGAGCCATCCCCTCCATCGCCGGCCTTTACATAAACTTTTACTCGGTCAAACATGGCTGCCTGCCAGGTCGCGTCTGAGGTGGGTGTACGAGCCGACCGCCAGCCCGGCCGCCCGAAGGCGCCCGGCCATGGCTCGGATACCGATAGGACGGAATTCGATTCCGTCGAACGCGGCCAGCAGCTGCTCCGGGTCGATGTTCAGGTTCCGGAGCTGGACCAGCTCCGTGCATGTATCCGTCAGCAGCTCGATGAGCGCCTCCACTTCGCTGTCGTCGTCGGTAATTCCGGGAAAGGTCAGCAGGTTTATCGAGGTGAACAGGCCGCTGGCCGAGGCCAGGGCGAGACAGGCTCGCACCTGCTCGAGCGAATACTTGACCGGCCGGTAATAGCGCCGGAAGACATCCTCTCGCGCCGAGAACACGCTGACTCGAATACTGCCCAAGCCGGCGTCGATCAGCCGCCGCAGCGCTTCGGGCAGGCTGCCGTTGGTGTTGATATTGATGACTCCCCTGTCCGTCCGCGCACGAATGCGGCGAACGATCTCGGCGTTTCGTTTGTTCAGCAGGGGCTCGCCTTCGCAGCCCTGCCCGAAGCTGATCATGGCGTTGGGGGCGCGCTCAAGGTGCTCCACCGCCAGCTCAACGGATTCGTCCAGGTCCGGTAGGAAGCTCAGGCGCTCGTGAGGTTGGATGTCAGGATCGGGCTGATCCGAGATGCAGCCTATGCAGGCGGCGTTACAGGTAGGGGAGCTGGGCAGGGCCGCCTCGCCCGTACCGTAGAACAGGTGCTGCGCGCTTCGGCACTCATACGTGAGCGCGCAGTGGGCAATGTGGCGCAGGAGCGGCTGCGTGGCCGTGGCGTCAGCTCCGGGTTTGCCTCGTTTCGGACTCGTCTGGCTGCCCTCGCGCAGGCGGTCGCGGATGAGCCGCCTCAAACGCCGGTAGCCGGGGTCGGGATGCTGCCATGGCCGAGGGTCGTCGGTTGGCATGGCAGCCACATAGGGCTGGCCGTCGCGCATGGCCACGGCCGTGTAGCCGAACAGGGGCTCATAACCGGCGCGGTCACTCCCGGCCGTCATCTCGCCCCTGGCCGGCGCCCCCCTTCCTTCGCGGGCAGCCAGCTGCCGGTCGTACGCAGGCAGCAGCGTTCTGGTGAAGCCAATCGGCAATAGGGCGGCCGCGGGCGCTCCGGGCAGGTTTCCGGTTTCGGAGAGGGCAACCCGATCCGGCAGCATGGACAGGACTGCACCCTGGGGGAGCGGGATCAGCTCCTGCGCGGGGATAGGCACGAGGCTTCGCCCATGCAGAGCGAGCGGGCGCTGTCCTTGAGCCTCTCGAAGCTGGCCGCTCGGCGTGACGTACGCGGCCGAGAACACCCCCTCAGTATAGCCCTGTATAGCAACCTGACGTGTACGAGAAGAGCCGGTCCATCACGTTAGACTGACCGCTTGAAGAGGTGGCCGACTGATCTTTCCTGACAGCGCCCGTGTCGAAGGCGGGCACCTGTACGTGGGTGGCTGTGACACCGTGGAGCTCGCGCGCCAGTTCGGCACGCCGCTCTACGTCTTCGACGAGGGGACCCTGCGCGGCAAGGCCCAGGCCTACACGCAGGCGTTTGCCAGCCGCTATCCCAACGTCCTGCTGTGCTATGCAGCCAAGGCGTTCATCAACCCCTGGCTGGCCAAGCTCCTGGCCGAAGAAGGCCTGGGGCTCGACGTCGTCTCCGCCGGCGAGATGACCGTGGCTCGGCGCGCCGCGTTCCCGATGAGCAAGGTCCACTTCCATGGAAACAACAAGCTGGCCGACGAGATGGCGCTGGCGCTCGACCTGCAGGTGGGCCGGGTCGTCATCGATAACTTCGGGGAGATCCCGCTGCTGGAAAGCCTGGCTCAGACGCGGCGTACGGTCGCCGAAGTGCTGCTGCGCATCGCGCCGGGGGTGGAGGCGCACACTCACGACTACCTCCGCACGGGGGGCCTGTATTCGAAGTTCGGCATCCCGGTCATGACCGATCAGGCCGCCGAGGCAGTAGCTCGCATCGCCGCCTGCAAGCATCTCCGACTGGTCGGCTTCCACTCCCACATCGGCTCCCAGATCTTCGACCTGCTGCCCTTCGAGGAGAACGTGGCCACGCTGCTCGAGTTCGGCCTGCAGATGCAGGAGCGGCACCAATTCGATCTGCTCGAGATCAGCCCGGGCGGCGGGTGGGGCATCCAATACCTCGATTCAGACGATCCTCCGGATATCGCCGATGTGGCCGGCGTCATCACGGCGACGGTGCGCAGCATCGCGGCGCGAAGCAGGATGCCGCTGCCGAAGCTGGTCCTCGAGCCCGGGCGATCTATCGTCGGGCAGGCTGGGATCACGCTGTACACGGCCGGCGCCATCAAGGACATACCTGGCGTGCGCAAGTACGTGTCGGTGGACGGTGGCATGGCCGACAACATCCGTCCCGCGCTCTACCAGGCTCGCTACCAGGCAGTGGTGGCCAACAAAGCGGACTCGGAGGCGTCGGAGACGGTGGCCATCGCCGGCCGGTACTGCGAGTCGGGCGACGTCTTGATCGATGCCGCTCGGCTTCCTCATATCGAACCGGGCGACGTCGTCGCCGTGCCGGCTACCGGCGCCTACTGCATCCCCATGGCCAGCAACTACAACATGAGCCTGCACCCGGCCATTGTGGCGGTGAAAGATGGCCAGCCCACCCTGATCCGCCGCCGCCAGACGTACGACGATCTGCTGGCCTGCGAAATCTTCTGAGTCCGGAACTCTGCCAGGCAGGTTGGCCCTTCCGGCTATACTCCAACGCGCCATGAAAGTGCGTGTGGATCCTGGTCAGTGCGACGGATACGGGAAGTGCGCCAAGGTAGCGCCGGAGATCTTCAAGCTCGACGAGTTTGGCTATGCCAGTCTCGACGAGGCCGTGGAGGTGGCCGCGGACATGCACGACAAGGTGCGCGAGGCAGCCAAGGTCTGCCCCAGCAACGCGGTCATTATCGAGGAGTAGCAAGCACATGGAGAGCCCCTTCGAGCGCCACCTGTTCGTATGCACCTCCGGCGAATACTGTCCCCACGTTGACGGGGACTCGCCCACCATCCACGCTGCTTTCAAGGCGGCCGTGGCGCAAGCCGGGCTGCGAGGCAAGGTTCGCGTAAACAACAGCGGCTGTCTCGATCAGTGCGGCCATGGGCCGAACGCGGTGGTGTATCCGGAGGGCGTGTGGTATTCACACCTGACGCTCGAAGATGTGCCGGAGATCGTCGAGTCACACCTCAAGAACGGTAAGCCTGTCGAGCGCCTGATGTATCATCCCGCCAAGGCCGGGGCCAACAAGCTGCAGCGCGACGACGACCACAAGCGCTGCGCTGGCCAGGTGGACGGCTGCCGCGCCGACTGGCCCACGATCCCGTTCGATGATCCCCGATCGGGCCTGCCTGTGCAGGAGGAATCGACGGCAAGCTCTTAAGAGCTAGCCGGCGATCTTCGCGAGCTCGGGTTCGAGCTCTTCCTTCAAGGTCGGGCCTTCGAACTTCGCGGTGATGATCCCATCGCGATTGATGAGGAAGATCCACGGCTCCGTCCTTATACGCCATTCTTCGACCGTCGGCGCCAGCCGCTGCGTCTTAGGGTCGGCATAGATCTCGATGTGGATAAAGCCGATCTTGTCGCGCCATTGCGGCTCTAATGATTGGACGAGCTGCACTTCCGGCCCGCACACTCGCGACGTGCAATAGGCTGGTGTGGCAAAAATAACGAGCATGGGTTTGTGCTCGCCTATGCCATCCGCAATGCGCAAATCATGCATGTCGTCGGGGGGCGTGCCCGAATCTATCTCGGAGATATCCTGCACGTCCGAGGCTATTTTGTTGTGACTGGGTATGGCCTTGGAGCCCACTTTTGGTGTTGCAGCTTCAGGGTGAACTTGGAAATTAGCGCGCGTCGTATGCGTAGAGCCATCGGCAATGGTGGCATCGACCTGCAATCCCCAGTCGCCTGCTTCGTCAAAGCTTGGATAGGCCACGTAGACGCCCTTGTTGCCCGTGGTGTCGTTGAAATCTTTGCCTAAGAAAACGGCGTCCGCCTCGCCTTTCTTAACCGCTTGTCCGCCGTTCAGCAGCTTGAAGAAGCTGAAATGAGCCTTCGCATCGACCACCGGTCTATCCTGCTCATCGAGCAAACCAACGGTAAAGCGGTCCGTGCCTGGCACCAGGTCAGATTGGACCGGTAAGGCCGTCCAGCCCGCGCCGCTCTTGGGCGCCTGAGCGATTGATCTTGGCTGAGCCGCTCCCCCGCAGGCCGCAAGCATTCCCGCCAGGGCCAGAAGCCATGCGCGGCGAAATCGCATTGCTAGCAGCATACTACAGGTAAGTTTGACGAAATTCCTGCGAGCTTGCTTGGTTAATGTGGCGGCGCATGCGTCTTTGAAGAATCGCACAGCGACAAAGGGAAGCTCTTATTGTTGATCTGCGCGTGGACTTATGACAGGGAGCGCTCGCACTAGTGCCTGTGCGTATAATCAGCGCTTATGAAGATCGTTGAACGACTATCCGACTTTCCCAAGAAGATCGCATTGAGAGGCTTGCAGCTCGAGGCCTTTCAGGCTTTGCAAAACGTCGATCCACAGAAGCCGGTAATTAAGATCGCTCCGGATGGTCAGAACGTAGCAGCCATCAAGAGGGCTTTCGCTGCGGCGGCCAAAGTCTTGGGGGGCTCAGTTGAGACTCGCAATGCCGAAGACGGTTCGATACTCGTCAAATGGTCCGCTACACCTCGGGTGAGAGGCAGGCGAGGAGCCGCGCAAAAAGCTAAGCCTCAGCATTCCGAAGAGGCTGTCGATCGCGAAGCCAAACGGCTGTGGGCGCTCAAAGGCGAAGCTGGCTCCTACGAAAGCGCTTCGCAAGACGCTAAGCGAAAATACGTCATCTCCGCCAAGCGCAATCTGTCGCGGGCACGCGGTTAGCGGGCCGAGCGGCGCTCCAGACTGTCCTTCGCCGCCACGACCTTTTCGCAGATCATGCCGTAGTGCGGCAGGTTGACGGTGGCCTTTTCCAGCTGCCGCAGCAGGTTGGCGGTCTTCGAAATGTGGCTGGCCACGTCGCCTTCGTCGGCGTCGTAATACTCACATAGGGCGCCAAAGGGCGTGCCCTGGCACCACTGGTAGATCAGGTTCGGATACAGCGGCCGGATGACCTCGGTCTCGACTTCCCCGAACTCCTCCTCCAGCGCCTGGATCTCCTCGCCGAGCTCCTGCACGGTAGTTCGCAGCGATCGCAGCCGCCCGCCCAGCTCTCGCCGTAGCCGGCGGTCCTGTCCGGGGCGCTGCCGGTCGGCGCTGGCAAACCAGCCAATGACCTCAGCCAGCTCGTCTGGCGCAAGCCGATCCAGCTCGTGGCGGTCGATCAGCTCGGCCAGCTGAAGCGCGGCGCCGTCGAAAATTCCGCCAAGCAACCGCGCCTTGTCCTGGTCGCGATCGTCGCCGATGTAGCCAAGGGCGTCGAGGGTGGCCTCGATCACCGCCAGCTCCCGGCCCTGGCGCGCCTGCAGCTGGCGCTGGAGCTGGGCCAGCCGGTTCTCCAGCATCTCCTGCTCCTTGCCCAGCTGGGCAAGCCGTTGGGCGTCGTGTCGGTGCTCTTCCAGCCGGCTGCAGGTCACGCAGGGCGATTGCTTGATCTCGCTGTCGAGCCGCAGCGCTTCGTGGGACAGCGTTTGCAGGCGCTCCTGCGCGGCATGGATGCGGCGCTGCAGCACTGGGTCCCACTGCCGGCCGCGCAGCTTCTTGTTGCGCTGCTGCAGCTCCTTTTCCTCATGAGTGATACGCGAGCGGTCCAGCAGGGCCATGTCGTACTGCCGCAGCGGATTGCCGCGATAGCCGAAGAAGCAGTTCGGCGAGCTGGCGGGGAACTTGCTCCTGATCGACCCTAGCTCCGAGCGCACGGCGTCGAGCCGCTTCTGCAGCCGCTCTCCCTGCCCGTTGAGCTGGTGCATCAGGAAGCTGCGGCGCACGATCTCCTCGGCTGAGTTCGGCCCGTAGGAATCGATCAGGTTGAGGTACGAGTTGTAGGTCACCGAAAAGGCCGAGTCGACCGGCTCAGCGGGCGCCGTGAGCAGCTGTGCGACGCCTTCGAAGGGCATCCAGGGGTCGGCCACCACCACGACGTGGCCCAGCACGTCCTTGCCGCGCCGTCCGGCGCGTCCGGCCATCTGATGGAACTCGCGCGCCGAAAGCTGCCGGTGCGTCTCGCCGTCGAACTTGGTGATGCGAGGCAGAACCACCGTCCGCGCCGGCATGTTCACCCCCAACGCAAACGTCTCCGTGGCAAACAGCGCCTGGATGAAGCCGCGCCCGAAGAGATCTTCGACCAGCTCCTTGAGCTCCGGCAGCACGCCGGCGTGGTGGAAGGCCACGGCCGACTGCAGGCAGCCCGTCAGCCGGGCGGTCTGCGCCAGATCCTGCATGTCGCTCGGCAGGCTGGCCAGACAGCGCTGCACGGCCTCGTCGATGCGTGACCGAATGAGCGGCGGCGGCGCGGGCAGCGCGCCCGAGACGTCGATCGCGGCGCGCTCGGTGTCCTTGCGAGAGAACAGGAAATAGAGCGCCGGCGTCATGTCCTTTTCGGTCAGCGTTTCCAGGACTTCGACCGCCCCGGTAACGGGCCCTCTGCGCCGGCGCCGCTGCCAGCTCTCGTCGCTGGAGCTGACGTCGCGGTAGCGGTCGTAGCTCTCCAGCTCCATGAGCTTGCGGTTGGGCCGCCCGTCCGGGCGCAGCGCCGGGTGCAGCTCGCCGAGGGTGAAGTAGTGGTAGCGCAGGGGAACCGGTCGAGTCTTGTCGACCACCACCTTCACTTCGCCGAAGACGTCCCGGATCCAGCTCGCCAGCTCGTCGATGTTGGTCATGGTGGCCGACAAGCACACCACCTGGATGTCCTTGGGACAGAGGATCACCGCCTCCTCCCAGACGCGTCCGCGGTCACGGTCGGCCAGATAGTGGAACTCGTCGAAGATGAGGCAGGACACTGATTCGATGCGGCTCAGGTCGCGGACCACCAGCATGTTGTGAAAGATCTCGGTGGTCATGACCAGCACCGGCGCGTCCTCGTTCAACGTTTGATCGCCGGTCATGATGCCCACACGCTCCGGGCCGAAAAGCTGCCCGAAGTCGCGGTATTTCTGGTTCGACAGCGCCTTGATGGGCGACGTGTACAGCACCGACTTGCCGGCGTTCAGCGCGCGCGCGATGGCCGCCTCGGCAACGACCGTCTTGCCCGCGCCGGTCGGCGCCGACAGCAGCAGCGACAGTCCGTGGTCGATGATGTCTATCGCTTCGGACTGAAAGGGGTCGAGCGCGAAGGGATACGAAAGGCGGAAGGCTGGCGCGGCCGGGCCGAGGCTGAGCTGGCGGCCCGCGGCTGGGGGCATGTCAGCTTCAGTACCCGGTTCGATCAAGCTCTTGGCTCAGAATGGGCGATGAGTCAATGCTAGCGCCCCCGGCCGATTGCGCCGGTAGCGCTCGGTATACTCGCCCCGAGATGGGGGTTGCTGAGTTAGCGCAGCCAGTGGTTTCGCCTGTGGAGGACGAAGCGGGCGAGAAGACCATGACCATCATGGAGCATCTGCAGGAGCTCCGCTTCCGCCTGGCCTTTTCGGCAGGCGCCGTCGTGGTGGGCATGATTCCGGGCTGGTTCCTCAACGACTGGCTGCTGGGCGTCCTGCGCCAACCGATCGAAGGAGCGGGCAGCGATCAGAAGCTGTACTTCTTCGGCCCGGTCGACAAGTTCATGCTGCATCTGAAGATGACGGCGGTCCTGGGCGTGGTCATCTCGCTGCCGATCCTGCTGTATCACACCTGGGCCTTCATCGCGCCCGGGCTGACCAAGAAGGAGCGCCGGCACAGCGTGCCGTTCGTGGGATTGGGGCTGGTGCTCTTTGCCGCCGGCGCCTACACCGGCTATCGCATCTTGCCGCTGGCCATGACCTTCCTGCTGGGCTTCGCCGACGACAACCTCACCCCGCTGCTGGACGCCAGCAAGTACCTGAGCTTCGTGGGCATCATCCTGCTCGTCTTCGGCGTCAGCTTCGAGCTGCCATTGGTGCTGCTGTTCCTGTGCCAGCTTGGGGTCATCAGCTCGGCCTGGCTCGTCCAGAAGCTGCGCTACGCCATCATCATCATCTTCATCGCTTCGACCATCATCACGCCCGGCGCCGACCCGATTTCGCCCATCGTGCTCGGGACGATCATGAGTGGCCTGTATCTGCTGGCCATCGGCCTGGCCAAAATCATGGGCAAATAGCCCGCCGCCGGCGATGACGGCTGGTCTTCTCTTCGGCTGCCTGGTACCCCACCCGCCGGTGCTGCTGCCCGAGGTGGGAGGCGGGATGGCGTCCGAGGTGCTGCCGACCGTCGAAGCCATCGAGCGCCTGGGCCGGCGAATAGCCGAATACGAGCCGCAGACGTTGGTGCTCGTCAGTCCTCACGGCCCCCTGCAGCGAGGCAGCATGGGCGTGGGCATGGCCCCCAATGCGCAGGGAGATTTCGCCAACTTTCGGGCGCCTCAGGTGAAGATCGGGGCGTCGTGCGACACCGAGCTGGCCGACGCCATCCGCCGGTCGTGCGAGCGGATCGTCATACCGGTGATGCCGGTCGATCATCTGACCAGGGACGGGCTCGACGGCAGCATGTACTGGCTGGATCACGGCGCCGCCGTACCCCTGCACTTCCTGCTGCCGCTGTTGGGCAACGTGCGCGTCGTGCTGCTCGGGTTCTCCTATCTCCCCCGGGCGACGCACAAGACCTTCGGAGCGAGGATTGCCGAAGCCTGCGCCGCCATTGGCCGCCGTGCCGTATTCGTGGCGAGTGGCGACCTGTCGCACCGCCTCAGCCACTCGGCGCCGGCCGGCTATGACCCGCTTGGCCAGGTGTTCGACGAAGAAGTTGTCGCCGGTCTGGCCGGCGCCGATTGGGATCGGATAAGCAACTTGCCAGAGCATGTGGTGGAGCGGGCCGGTGTGTGCGGCTACCTGCCGATCCTGATGCTGGCCGGGGCTCTGGGCGACGCGGTGGAAACGCGCCTGCTTTCCTATCAATGTCCGTTTGGAGTCGGATACGCGGTGGCCCAGGTGGAGCAGGCGCTATCCTCCGCTGCCCTTGGGACGGCCGTCGCGGCGCCCGAAGCCTCCCGGCCCGCTTCCGACGTGTCCGCTCCAGGGGAGGCCATGCTGGCCGAGGCCAACGCCGCGGCTGCCGTGGCGCCCCGAGATGCGCCGGCGGCGCTTCGCCAGGCTCAGCTCGCGCTGGGCCGCGTTCCGGACGATGAGCCCCTGGCCAGTCGGCAGGATCAGCAGCTGGCCGCCGCCGTTCTCGCCCTAGCGCGTGCCAGTTTGGAGTCCCACGTGCGCACCGGACAGCGTCCCGAGCCGCCGGCGGAGCTGGCCGAAGAGCTGATGGCCAGCCGAGCCTGTTTCGTCACCCTCCGCCTGAACGGCCAGCTGCGCGGCTGCATCGGCACGATCGTGCCCACGCAGCCGCGGCTCGCCGCCGAGGTGATCGACAATGCCATCGGCGCCGGAACGCGCGATCCGCGGTTCCCGCCGGTGGCCGCCACCGAGCTGGCCGGCCTGGCCTATTCGGTCGACGTCTTGAGCGAGCTGCAGCCGGTGTCATCGCTGGAGGGGCTCGACCCTGCCCTCGATGGACTGGTGGTTCGCCAAGGTCTGCGTGTCGGGGTCTTGCTGCCCGGCATTCCCGAAGTGCGGGACGCTCGGCAGCAATTCGAGCTGTGCTGCCAGAAGGCCGGCATCACCGGCGGCGAGAGCGTGGAGCTGCTGCGCTTCAGCGTCACTCGCTATGCGGAGCCCGGAGCCGAGCACTGAGCAGCGTGGGTTGAACCGCTACCAGCGCCGCCGCTACGGGCCGGCCAGACGGACCCCCGTGCGCGCTGTCAGATGGCAGATCTACCTGCTGGTGATCGCGATCCTCATCGTCCTGCTGTACTACCGGGTGCTGCGGTAGGCGCCGGCAGGGTAGCCAGGAAGGCGCGAAGGTCGTCTGGAAGTGGCGATTCCAGCTCGATCCACTCACCGCTGGTCGGCTGGTAAAAGCCCAGGCGGGTGGCGTGGAGAAACTGCCGGGGTAAGCCGGGCAGCTTGCGGTGGCCGTAGAGCTGGTCACCCGCCACAGGATGACCCGTGAACGCGAGATGGACGCGGATCTGGTGCGTGCGGCCTGTGACCGGCTTCACTCGGACGAGCGTCAAGTCTCCGCGATAGTCCTCAACCTCGTAGTGGCTCACGGCCTCCCGTCCGCCGCGAACGACGGCCATGCGTTTACGCTCGGTGGGGTGCCGGCCTACCGGCGCCTCGATTCGTCCCTGCGCAGGCTTCAGCCTGCCCTCGACCAGCGCCAGGTACTCCTTTCGGATGCGGCGGTCCTTGATCTGGCGTGCCAGCTTGAGCATGGCCGCGTCGCTCTTGGCGACTATCAGCAGACCGGACGTGTCTTTGTCCAGGCGATGCACGATGCCGGGCCGCAGGTCGCCTTTCAGGCCCTTGAAGTCCCGCCAGCGGGCCAGCAGGGCGTTGACCAGCGTCCCCTGCTGATGTCCGGGTGCTGGGTGAACGACCAGCCCGGCGGGCTTGTCGATGACCAGGAGATCGGCGTCTTCGTACACCACGTTCAGCGCGACGGCTTCCGGCCGCAGATCCACGGTCCTTGGTTGGGGCAGCTCGACCGTGATCGCCTGGCCGGCGTCCAGCCGCGCGCTGGGACGCGCAACCTGGCCGTCCACTCTCACCTGGCCGTCCGCGATCAGGCTTTGCAGGTGCGAGCGGGAGAGCGCCGGCAGCGCTTGGGCCAGCCAGCGATCCAGCCGCTGTCCGGCGCCCTCAGCCGTGACCGTCAGCGATTCGGGGCGAGCGGCTGCCGGCGCCGGCCCCTGTGCGCCGCCGGAGGGAAAGCTACTTGGCTCGATCGGTGTCCGGGTGAAGCATCAGATAGCCAGCCAGCACGATGATGCCAACGACGATAGAGCTGTCGGCGATGTTGAACCAGGGCCAACGCAGGCTGCCGATGCCGACGTCGATGAAGTCGACGACGTAGACGTGCTGGAAGCGGTCGATCAGATTGCCGATCGCGCCCCCGAGTTGCATCCCCAGGCAGGCGATCAACAGGTGGTTGTCGCGAGGCAGATAGCGGTAGTAGCCCGCGGAGACGACCACCACGACCAGCGCGATGACGACGTACAGGATGCCCTGATTCTGCAGCACGCCGAAGGCGGCGCCGGTGTTGTGGCTGAGCGAAAAGCGCAGGAAGTCCCCGACGACAGGCACTGACTGGCCAGGGGCTTCCGCCAGCCGCGTCTCGGCCAGGTTCTTGGTGATCCGGTCGACGATGGCGACCAGTGCGGCCACAGGCAGAATGACCGGAAGCATCGATGCCAGCGACCGCCGAGGCCGCCTGGCGTTTGGAGTTGAGACCTGGTCCTTAAGCTCGGGCGAGCTCGAGGACAACTCGCTCGCCATCTATGCTGCCTGTCCAGCAGTAGCCGTCGCCTGTGACACCAGCCGTGAAGTCTAGCGCGAGCGTCTCCTGGCAGATCGTCTGGCCGAACTTCTCGACCACTTCCGTCCAGCCAGGTCCCGCCTCGAAGCGCAGGTGGATGCGGTCCTGGATGGCGAAGCCGGCCTCCTTGCGCAGGTCGTTGACGCGGCGGCTCAGCTCACGTGCCCGGCCCTCCAGAGCCAGCTCCGGTGTCACGGTCGTTTCCAGGGCAACCAGCACTCGTTCGTCTCCCGCGACCTCATAGCCGCCTCGACCTTTGAGCGCCACCAGCACGTCGTCGTGTTCCAGCTCCACCCCGGCCGCTCGCCACCCACCTCCGGGGAGGGCCTCGATCTGGCCTGTCTCGACGGCTTTGCGGACCGCCGGGAGCTGGGGCCCAAGCTTGGGCCCCAGGAGGGGCAGGTTGGCCCGGAACGACCGCTCGGCCAGCCGGTCGGCCTCGTCCAGGATGACCGCTTTCACGTTCAGCTCGTCCTTCACGTGCTCGGTAAACTCCGGGTCCGGCGGCCAGACCTCATTGGCGCCGAGCGCTACCCGCAGGGCCGGCAGCGGCTGGCGCACCTTTACCTTGGAGGCGCTGCGGGCCGCGCGGCCGAACTCGACCACACGCTGCACGAGGTTCATCGCGCTCTCCAGGCGCTCGTCCACCAGCGCCTGATCCGGATCCGGATAGTGGCAGTGATGGACGCTCGAGTGGGCCGTCGAATCCGCCTGGCGCACCAGGTTCTGGTAGATCTCCTCGGCCAGGAAGGGGACGATCGGCGCAATCAGCTTGGCCAGCTCCACCAGGACCTCGTACAGGGTCAGGTAGGCAGACGCCTTGTCTGCGTCTTCCTCCGACTTCCAAAAGCGCCGGCGGCTGCGCCGTACGTACCAGTTGGATAGGTCGTCATTCAGGAAGCGCTCGAAAGCCTGCACGAAGGGCGCTACGTCGTAGGCCTCGAACGCCCTTCGCGCCTGCTCGATGACGCCTTGCAGCCGGCTGAGAAGCCAGCGATCGAGCGTCGAACGCTTGGATGGCTCGATCCTAACCTTCGACGGATCGAAGCCATCGATGTTGGCATAGGTCACGAAGAAGGAGTAGACGTTCCACAGTGTCAGCAGGCGCCGCCGAACTTCGTCGGCCGGTCCGTAGCCAAAGTTCAGGTTCGTCTTCAGGTTCTGGCTGGCGAAGACCCAGCGCATGGCATCGGCGCCCATCCGCTCGACGGCCTCGTCGAACCAGATGGCGTTGCCGGCGCTCTTGTGCATGGGCCGGCCCTTTTCGTCGTTCATCTTCTCGTAGACCATGCAGGCTTCGTAAGGTGTCCGGTCTTCGAGCGTGACGCTCATGAACAGCATGGAGTAGAACCACAGCCGGATCTGCTCGCGCATTTCCGAGATCCAATCGGCTGGAAACCACTCCCGCCAGTAGTCCGGGTTGACCCGGTAGTCGAGCGTGGAGTAGGGCACGATGCCCGCGTCGAGCCAGCAGTCGCCCACCTCCGGGATGCGCCGCGTGGGCTTGCCGCAGGCTTCGCAGGCGATCTCGATCTCGTCGATCCAGGGACGGTGCAGCTCCGGCAGCTCTACCGGCGGATGATGGAGGCTGCGCTGCTCGCCAAACCGGTCTCCCGCCGGGGCGCGCGTCCCCTCCGTGCCGCTGGCCAGCGGCTCCGAGAAGCGGGCCCGCAGCGCCTCGGTGGCGCCCGGCGTCTTGCCCGCCATGGGCGGATCCAGGACGGCGGCTGGCAGCTTGCCGTTCGGCGAGTAGTGGAATGGCGTCACCGTTCGGCTGGCCAGGTCCTGGAGCGACTCGACGATGGTCAGGTGACCGCAGTCGCAGCGGTAGAAGGGCAGCGGCAGGCCCCAGAAGCGCTTACGCGAGATGCACCAATCGCGCATGTTGGTCAGCCAGTCCTGCATCAGGTCGCCGGCGTGCGCCGGGATCCAGCGGACCTTGGCTGCCTCGCGCTTCATTCGTGGCCGGATCTCGTCGGCCGAGATGAACCATTCGCCGACCAGCTTGAAGACCAGCTCCTCGCCGCAGCGCCAGCACACCGGGTAGCGGTGGGGGTATTTCTCGGTGCGGATCAGGTAGCCCTTGCTGCCCAGGCTGTCGAACACGTAGTCCGTCACGTCCGGCGCATGCCGGCCGAGCAGCTCACCATAGCCCACCACGTAATAGCCGGAGTCGTCCAGCGGTGCCAGCACGGACAGATCGTGCTGCTGTGACAGCTCGAAGTCTTCGGCGCCGCAGCCCGGCGCGATGTGGACGATGCCGGTGCCCTCTTCCTCGGCCACGGCGTCCCAGGGCACGACCCGATGGTCCACGCCGTGCTGGGCCGGCAGCTCGTCGAACGGTCCATGGAAGTGGAGCCCCACCAGCTCGGACCCACGCAGCTCGCGCACGATGCTCGCCTGCGCCCCAAAGATCCGCTCCACTGTGCCGCGCGAGCAGTAGATGAGCTCCTCCGGTTCATTCGCGCTGTTGCGCTGGCTCACGAGCACGTAGGTCAGGTCAGGATTGACGGCCGCGGCCGTGTTGGCCGGCAGCGTCCAGGGCGTTGTGGTCCACACGGCCAGGTACTCGTTGGAACGGTCCTTCAGCGGCAGCTTGATGAAGACTGAGCGGTGCTCCACGTCACGATAGCTGTCAATCAGCTCATGCTGGGACAGCGACGTACCGCAGCGGATGCACCAGGGCATGACCCGCTCGCCCTCGTACAGCCAGCCTTTGTCCTGGCAGCGTTTGAGGAAGTGCCAGATGGTCTCGATGTTGCGGTCGGACATGGTGAAGTAGGAGTTGTCCCAGTCCATCCAGTTGCCCAGTCGTTTGGACTGGCCGGTGATGACGCCCGCGAACTTGTCTACGCGAGCGCGGCAGGCCCGCGAGAACTCCGCCAGCCCGAAGTCGATGATGTCGCGCTTCGAGTTGAAGCCCATGTCCTTCTCGACCTCGACCTCGACCCACAGGCCCTGGCAGTCGAAGCCATTCTGGTAGCGCTGGCGCTTGCCGAGCATGGCGTGATAGCGCTGATAGAAGTCCTTGTAGCTGCGGCCCCAGGCATGATGCACGCCCATCGGGTTGTTGGCCGTCATGGGGCCGTCGATGAATGAGTAGGTCGGGCCGTTGGCGTTCTTGGCTACCAGCTTCTGGAACGAGCGATCCTCTTCCCAGAAGCGCAGGATGGCCTTTTCGAGGGCGACAAAATCTGCCTTGGAAGGCACTTCCTTGAAGGGCATGGCGGGACCTCTATGCTAACAAAAAGCTGCCTGATTCAGGCTTTGCGCTGCACCAGCACACGGAAGGCGCCCAGCCCCGCCGGATCGAGCAGCTGCATCGCCTCTTGCCGCAGGGCGTAGTAGGCCGCTGCGTCCGTCAGCTGGCTCTGACGCGCTACCAGCAGCTCGCCGATGCCGTAGCGCGCTAGGAAGTCGGCCTGTGTGCCGAACCATTCCGTGCTCAGACCCGCCGCTTCGCCAACGGCCATGAGCGTGGTGAAGTCGACGTGGCTGGTCATGTCGGTCGAGCCGACGTCGCTGTAGGGCTCGTCGGCGGCGCTGTGCCGGCGGTAGGTCATGAAGGTGCCCTGCGGGTGGCCGAGGAACAGCTCGCGGGCTTCGTAGCCGTAGTCGATCGTGAGGACCGCCCCGCTCGTCAGCCGCTCATACACCTGGCCCATCAATCGCACCGCGTCCAGGCTTACCTCGGCCTCGCCGGCCGGGGACAGGTCCAGGCGCTCGAAGTAGGCCGCGATGCTCGGGGTGGAGTACGGTCCCAGCTCCTCCTCGAAGCCGTCTCCGGCCACCCGCACGTAGCGCTCTCTGTCCCGCACCAGGCGGTGCACCGGCAGCGCGTCGAGCAGCTCATTGCTGAGCACCACCCCGGCGAACCCCTGGGGAACGGCGTCTACCCACGCTGCCCGTTCCCCCAGCAGCTCGCGCTGCCTGCGGCGAAAATCGTCGCTGCGCTCCAGGATCAGGTACTCCAATCCGTCGCCGAGCTCCGCGGCCAGGTGCCCGCTGCCCGCTCCTATCTCCAGCACGCGACGGGGAGCGCCGGCCGCGAACTGCTCCTCCAGCCAGCGCCGCAGGGTCTGTCCGAAGAGCGGCGACAGCTCCGGGCTGGTGCGATAGTCGCCGGCCTTGCCGGTCTTTGTTCCCGGCGCGGAGTAGTAGCCTAGAGTCGGATGGTACAGAGCAAGCTCCATATAATCCCGAAACGGGATGCGCCCTCCGGCGCGCCCTATCGCCCGGCGGATCTCGCCGGCGAGCAGTTCATTTCTCTGGCGAGGTGCTTTGCTGGACATCCGTAGGATCGGCGTGGTTGGAAGCGGCCAGATGGGCGGAGGCATCGCCCAGGTGTGCGCGACGGCCAGTTTCGAGACCATAACACACGACCTCTTCCTCACTCGTGACAACCCTAAGCTGGGCCTGGGGGCTATTCGCGCCCGGCTGCAGCGGCAGGTCGATCAGGGCCGGTTGGCGGCAGCCGATCTGGACCGCGCTATGGCCAACCTGTCCGACACCACCGATCTCGCCGACCTGGCCGGCTGCGACCTGATCATCGAAGCGGTCGTCGAGCGTCTCGACGACAAGGCCGCCATCTTCCGCACGCTCGATGGGCAGTGCGGTCCTCAGACCATCTTCGCCAGCAATACCTCCTCCATCTCCATTACCGAGCTGGCCGCGCAAACCAAACGTCCGGACCGGGTGCTGGGCCTGCACTTCTTCAATCCGCCGCCGGTGATGAAGCTCATCGAGATGGTCCGCGGGCTGACCACGTCCGATGAGACCTTCGCCACCTGCCGGTCGCTGGCCGAAAGGTTGGGCAAGACCCCGATCGTGTCCCAGGATCGGGCCGGGTTCATCGTGAACTACCTGCTCATGCCGTTCCTCCTCGACGCCATCCGCGCCTATGAAAACGGCCTGGCCACGAAGGAAGACATCGACGCCGGCATGGTGTACGGCTGCAATCACCCCATGGGCCCGCTGACGCTGGCCGACTTCGTCGGGCTCGACACCTGCTATTACATTGCCCAGGTGCTGTTCGAAGAATTCAAGGAGCCGCGCTACGCCCCCCCGCCCCTGCTCAAACGCATGGTGCTTGCCGGCCGGTTGGGCCGTAAGAGCGGCAAAGGTTTCTACGACTACTGACAGAAGCGCGCAGTGCGCTGACCCGGCGCCGCCGGGGCTGCTGGCCGGGATCGAGCTGTTCAATGCCCGCGAGTTCTACCAATGTCACGAGGCGCTCGAGGAGATCTGGCTGGCCGAAGCGGGCCCTATCAGGACCCTGTACCAGGGCATCCTGCAGGTAGGCGTTGCCTTCTACCATCTTGGCCGGGGCAACTTCCGAGGGGCGACCAGCCTGTTGGAGACCGGTATCACCTACCTGAGGCCCTTTGCCCCAAGCTGCATGGGCATCGACGTGCAGCGGCTCGTCGACGACTCGATCCACTGCTACGCCGAGCTGCTGCGCCTTGGTCGCGACCGCATGGCCGAATTCGATCGCGATCGCCTCCCCACCATCATGCGCGCGGCGTAGCGCCTCCGTAGTGCGGCCGCTGATACTTCCATGGTGAGGCGATCGCGAAGGCCCAGCCTGGCAAGGCCGGAACCCTTCCTCCGCTCGCTCGTCCTGGTGCGCGAGCGTGTGCCCTCGTTCGACCACTATCCGTTCGACATCCCCGCGCTTCGCGCCCTCACCAAGCTGGACTTCAATCCGGCGGTGACCATCTTCGTGGGCGAAAACGGCAGCGGCAAGTCGACGCTCGTCGAGGCCATTGCCGTCGCCGCCGGCTTCAATCCGGAGGGCGGCAGCCGGAACTTCAACTTCGAGACGCGGCGCTCGGACTCACCGCTGTTCGAAGCCATCCGCCTGGTACGCGGAATTCGGCGGCCGCGAACAGGGTTCTTTCTCCGTGCCGAAAGCTTCTACAACGTGGCAACCGAGGTCGAGCGCCTGGACAGCGCGCCCAGCTTCAGCGGGCCGCTCGCGCCGGTCTACGGCGGCGTGTCACTGCATGAGCGGTCGCACGGCGAATCCTTCCTGGCGCTGGCGGTTTACCGTTTCTTTGCCAACGGACTCTACGTGCTCGACGAACCCGAGGCAGCCCTGTCTCCTCAGAACTGTCTCACGCTGCTGCTGCGCATGCACCAGCTGGTGGAGCAGGGAGCGCAGTTCGTGCTGGCCACCCATTCCCCGCTCATCATGGCCTACCCGGGCGCCACGATCTACGTGCTGGACGGCACCGGGGCGCATGCCACCGGCTTCGACGACGTGGAGCACGTTCGCCTCACGCGCGACTTCCTCGCGGCGCCTGAAAGCTACCTCCGGCATCTGCGGGATGCAGCGCAAGAGCCGGAGCCCGGCTATTCCTGAGGCGGGCTGTCGTCCGCGGGTGGCTGAGGAGCCGGCCGCGGCTGCATTCCAGGGGCCGTAGGCCGAGCGGGCGCCGCCGGAGCGGCCGGACGGGCTGCGCCTGTCCCCGGTCGTGGAGCCCCACCTGGCGCGGGAGGCCGTGCGCCTGGCGGTAGCGGTCGCGGTGCCCCAGGAGCGGCTGGAGCACCCGCTGGTCGCGGAGCCCCGGGAGCGGCTGGAGCGCCCGCTGGTCGCGGAGTTCCGGGAGCGGCCGGAGCGCCGGCTGGCCGTGGAGCGCCGGGTACGCCAGGCCGAGGAGCGCCGGGCGGCAGCGGTGGTCGTGGTGCCCCAGGAGCGGCTGGTCGTGGCGCGCCTGGCTGAGCCGGACGCGGCACGCCGGGTTGAGCCGGACGGGGTACCCCGGGGGCTGCTGGACGGGGAACCCCCGGCTGGGCCGGTCGCGGCACACCGGGCTGAGCCGGTCGCGGTGCCGCTGGGGCCGCCGCCGGAGCGGGACGCACTGGCGCGGGTGCGGCGGCGCGGGCGCCGGGTCGAGCCGGTGCCGCGCTGGCCTTTCGGCTATCTTCCAGCTTCCGGGCCTTGATGCGGTGCTTATTCAGCGCGACTTTGCGGGTTTTGTTCATGTAACCGCAGGAGTATAACCGCGCTTAGCCGTACAGGGCCAGGCGCGCCGGGCGCAGCTGATCCTTCAGCTTGCTGCACAGCTCCTCGAACATTTCCAGGTCGGACTCGCTCACAAAGGTCACGGCTGTGCCCTGCTTGCCTATCCGCGCCGTCCGCCCAACACGGTGGATGTACGTGTCGAAGTCCTCAGGCATGTCGTAGTTCACCACGTGCGACACGTCCGGGATGTCGAGGCCGCGCGCGGCCACGTTGGTGGCCACCAGGATGCGCACCTCGCCTGAGGCGTAGCGGGCGAGCGATCGCTGCCGCTCTGCCTGGGTCATGCCGCCGTGGATGGCCGTCACGGAGTAGCGCTTGCGGCGCAGCAGGCCTTCCAACCGGTCGACGCCGCGCTGCGTGTGGCGAAAGATGAGCACGCTGGGCCAGTCGTTCATGTCCAGCAGCTCCATCAAGCCATCGAACTTGTCCTGTTCGGCAACCTCATAGTAGACCTGCTCTACCGTGTCGACGGTTGGGGTCTCGCTGATCACGCTCACCCACTCGGGATCGTGCAGGTAGCGATAGATCAATGTATGGATCTCGGTTGGGATGGTGGCCGAGAACAGTGCTGTCTGACGGTCCTTGGGGGTGCGGCGCAGAATGCGCTCGACGTCGGGCTGGAAGCCCATGTCGAGCATGCGGTCGGCCTCGTCCAGGACGACCATTTTGACGCCGCCGAAGTGCAGCGTGCCCCGCTCGAGGTGATCCAGGATGCGACCGGGCGTGCCGACGACAATCTGGGCGCCACGTTGAATGGCCTGAATCTGGGGGTTGATGCTGACCCCGCCGTACACCGCCGCGCAGGCGAGACCGGTGTACTTGCTCAGCCGGCTGAGCTCGGTGTTGACCTGCTCCGCCAGCTCTCTGGTGGGCACGACGACCAGGGCCTGGACTGACCGGTGGGCGGGATCGAGGCGCTCCAGGAGCGGGATTCCGAACGCGCCCGTCTTACCGCTGCCGGTCTTGGCCTGGCCGACGAGATCTGCTTCGGTGCGGAGCACCGGCATCGCCCGCTCCTGGATGAGCGTGGGCTCTTTCCAGCCGGCTTCGGCCACGGCCTGCTCGATGGCCAGCAGATCGGAAAAGAGGCCCGGGCCCGTGGGAACCGGGAACAGCAGCGGCTCGCGGACGGTTTCCTCCGCGGCTGTGGACTTCGGCCGACGCCGTCGCCGGCGCCGCCGTCGATGGTCGGAATCAGGCTGCAGGCTGCGGGCCAGGGCTCCTTCGAGCTCCGGTTGGACCTTCGAGCTGCTCGCGTGCGGCTCGGGCCGCGTGAGCAGCCGAACTCGAGCACGTGTCTCGCCGTCGGCGGATAGCTGTGAGGCGGAGGGCCCTCGGGGGTCGGGATCCGGGGCCGCGTGAGCGGCCGAATGAGGGGTAGCGGTCTTAGCGGCTGGTCGCCGGCGGAAAAGGGAGAGGAAATTCATCAAGTAGTAGCTTGGGGCGCTCCTGTGGGAAATCGTGGTGCATGTGGGTCAAACAAAAAAGAGATGCGCCTGGCGCATCTCTTTCAAAAACCTGAGCCTACTGAGCATCCACTGAGAAGAATATCATCCGCGGCCTTCGTGCTCCAAGATCCGCGCGTCGATCCCCTATCTCGTGCCCAGCCGGCCGAGGGCCGGAGAGGTGCCTCCCGCTCCGGACCCGCGGGCCTGGTCCGCCCATGGACGCGGCCTGGCCAGGGTCGATGACGGTTGGCGGACCCCTCAGAACAACGCGCCGTTACCCACTAGGTAGGCTACGAAAAGAACGTTGGCAACGGAACAGGGCCAGCCGATCAGGCCTAGCCGCCATAGCACCGCCGTTAGTCGTCTGTGCGCCCGCACCCAACGGACGCCGAATGCCAGCAACGCCACCATCTCCAAAATCGGCAGCGTCAGGAGGAATATCGCGTTGCCGAGAAATGCGTACCCACCTGCACTCACCCTGAGCGCTGCATCGCCAAAAAAGTACCCGAACAACAGCACGGGCAGGAGGCTGATCGCGCCAGCTGCGGCTTTGGACATTCTCAATGCGCTGTCCCAACGCCCGATCTGGCTGTCCATTACCTCCTCGTCAGCGGCGATGGTGTCTCCGCCGGTGAATGGCTGCATTCAAAATACCCACCCCGGCCGCCAAAATCCCAAACACCACTGCACGAACAGGCCAAGTTACACCTGGGAGCGCCCAAAAGCTCACGAAGGCCACGATGACGAGGCCCAGGCGAACGCGTTAACGGAGACCACTTTGCGGAACAACTGACCAGATCTCATTTCGTGCGAGGACTGAGAACAGCGTGCGAATGTACCAATCTAAGGTGTTGAATCACTAAGGACTTTGTTCTTACTTCTGCTGGCCAAGCTACTCCTTCTATCGTCCCGTATTCAGCCGCCCCAGTGGATGAAGGCGACGAACAGAACGAACGGCCCGAGAACAGCTACGAGTCCACACGTCAGCCAGCGGCGTTGAGCCAGCCGGCGTGCTGCCTCCAAATGAGGTTCGTCCTGGCGTTTGAACGACGCTTTCACGAGTTCCACGGTGCGGAGCGCCAAGAGAGAGGGACTCCTGTCAATCCCATCGTCTTCGAGGAGATCGGTATGGCCAAATCTACGACGAAGTTCGAGGTAGCGCAGCTGGGCTATGTACCAGCGAGACGATACCAAGAGCGCAAGGGTGAGCCAGAGTGCCAGCGCTACCACTGCCATAGTTCAGAGGTGTCACGTAGGACGCAAATTGGGCAGCCCCCGGTCCTTGGCTGCTGTCGGCAGGACACGGCGCCGCTTGCGCGGCCAGAACGGCTCAACGCCTGACTCCTCGAGGTAGGGCCATATGGGCGCGTAAACATCTTGGCTTGTGATCACGTCCGCGGCTGAAGCCGCAAGCGCATGCGCTACTCCACCATCGGCCAGATCGCTGGTTCGGTCCGGCAAGCCGCGGAGCCAATCCCGCCCATAGCGTTCAACGTACCTTGGCCCATACCAACTGCGCCAGCCAACCGACAGACGGCCCTCGACGAATGAACGCAGAAACTCCGGCGTGTTGTCGTCCATTCCGACAATCAGCGCGATGGTCGGTCTGAGACGAGGGTAGAGGCGCTCGCCGAGTCGCTCCAGGAGCTCGCCCCAATCGTCAGCCCAAGGCTCGACTTGTGCCCCAGGTTTGCCATACCCCACCGGAGTAATGCTGAACGAGACGTCCCATTGATCCTCGCCCCTTCGGGCCATATGTGCCATGGAGAACGTTTGGGGCTGGTCCACGCGCAGAAGGCCACGTGCCCAATTCTCCGTTTGTTTGAGTGGATCTTTGGGGCGCGACCGAGCATTCGGCCACAACTTAGGCCAGTCGTAATGCCCCTCCTCGAGGCACGCTCGAATATCGCTCGCCGGCGTTGGGTGTGTGCCGAAGTCCCAATAACCCACGGCGAGCGCTAATCCAAGGGGTCGTATCAACTCGAGCATCTCAACGAGATCTTCCTGTGAAGAGATGCCCTCGCACTGAAAGAACTGGAAACCGAACGACTTCAGCTGACTCACATCACCACGTCCGCGTCCGATGAGATGCCCAGACGTTCATGGAATCCCCAGCCCTCCAGGGAGGATCCCAGCTGATGCGAGGACCCTTGATCTCGCTCATCCGTTCTTCGTATTGACGGGAATTTCCAGGGTCTCCCGCTAATATCCGGTCCAACCGAAACCTAGCGCCAGGCGCATCGAACCAGCTCCACCCTCTACTGGGCTCGGCGGACCAGCCGCGCGGGCATGGACGGGCGAGCGTGGACCTGCAATTGCCGTCGGGCAGCGACGACATGCAGGGACCCAATGGCTCGTCCGTCTTCCTCATTCCCAGTGGCCCCCACCACCGGCCTGTATCCGCGGCTTCGCGAGCCGAATTTTCTCTAGCCCGCTATTCCGTCGGGCGCAACTGTACAGCGGCCGGACGCTAATTGCTGTGATCTGGATCACATTTGCTTGCTTTTCTACAAAAGCAGGCAAACGCGCTTGGCCGCGCTCGGCCGGGGATGGGCTCACAACCTTCCGCGAATCCGTTGTCTCGAAGATCATGGCCGCAGCCTCGTGGGCCTTGACACATCTCCGGTTCTCCATCCCGGCGCAGCTTGTTCCCAGGCCGTCTTGGGTTATGCTGGCATTCCCAAAATGAGCTGCATCTTCGAGGTGAGGATATGAGCGTTCAGCCTGGGTCCGGCCAGGGCCATGCCATCGATACCCTGTTTTCGGAGGAGCGGCGCTACGCTCCTCCGCCGGACTTCGCCCGCCAGGCCAACGCTCAGCCGGACATCTACAGCAAGAGCTTCGATGAGTTCTGGACCGATGAGGCGCAACAGCGCGTCAGCTGGTTCGAGCCGTTCGAAAAGCTGTACGAATGGAAGCTGCCGTACGCCAAATTCTTCCTCGGCGGCAAGCTCAACATTTGCTACAACTGCGTCGATCGCCACGTCGAAGCCGGCGCCGGCAACAAGGTGGCCTACTACTGGGAAGGCGAGCCGCTTGGCGAGCGCAGGGTAGTCACCTTCGAGCAGTTGCAGAAGGACGTCGTCAAGCTGGCCAACGGGCTCAAGCGGCTCGGCGTGAAGAAGGGCACGCCCGTTGGCGTCTACATGGGCATGGTGCCCGAGCTGGCCGTGGCCATGCTGGCCTGCGCCAGGCTGGGCGCGCCTCACAACGTGGTCTTCGGAGGCTTCAGCGCCGACTCGCTGTCGGGCCGCCTCAACGACATGGAGTGCGAGGTCCTGATCACCCAGGACGAGTCATGGCGCCGCGGCAAGACGTTTCCGCTCAAGGCCGTGGCCAACGAAGCGCTGGCCAGCGCGCCGAGCGTCAAGCACTGTGTCGTCTTCGGCCGCACGGGCAACCCGGTGGAAATGAAAGCGGGGCGCGACGTGTGGTGGGACGAGCTCGTGACGCCGGCCAGCGACGATCCCGCCAGCTGCCCCTGTGAGCCGCTCGACTCCGAGGATCTGCTGTACCTGCTGTACTCCAGCGGCACCACGGCCAAGCCCAAGGCCATTGCCCACACTACGGGCGGCTACCTGGTTGGGGTCGCCACTACCCACCACTACATCTTCGACGTCAAGCCCGACTCGATCTACTGGTGCGCCGCCGACATTGGCTGGGTGACCGGCCACAGCTACATCGTGTACGGCCCGCTGTGCAACCAGACCACGGGCGTCATCTATGAGGGCACGCCCGACTATCCTGATAGGGACCGCTGGTGGGACATCATCGAGCGCTACAAGGTCGACATTCTGTACACCTCACCCACTGCCATCCGCACGCACATGAAGTGGGGTCCGGAGCATGCCCAAAAGCACGATCTGAGCTCGCTGCGCCTGCTTGGCTCGGTTGGCGAGCCCATCAACCCCGAAGCCTGGATCTGGTATCGGGAGCACATCGGCGGTGGCAAGGCGCCGGTGGTCGACACCTGGTGGCAGACGGAGACGGGGGCAATCATGATCAGCGCGCTTCCCGGCATCACCACCACCAAGCCGGGATCGGCCACGCGTCCCTTCCCGGGCGTCGAGGCGGCGGTGTACAACAACGCGGGCGAGGAGGTCGGCCCAGGCGGAGCGGGCTACCTGGTCCTCAAGAAGCCGTGGCCTTCCATGCTGCGTGGCTTCTACCGCGATCCGGAGCGCTATCAGCAGACCTACTGGTCCCGCTTCCCGGGCGTGTACTTCGCCGGTGATGGCGCCAGGGTGGACGAAGACGGCTACTTCTGGCTGCTCGGGCGGGTGGACGACGTGATCAACGTCTCCGCCCATCGCATCTCGACCATCGAGATCGAGAGCGCGTTGGTGGACCATCCGGCAGTGGCCGAGGCGGCGGTATGCGGCCGCGCCGACGCGACCACGGGGCAGGCCATCGTGGCCTTCGTCACCCTCAAAGGCGGGGCCGAGGGCTCGCCGGAAATGATGACCACCCTGCGCGATCACGTTGCCAAGAAGATCGGCGCCATTGCCCGTCCGGCCAACATCGTGTTCACGCCCGAGCTGCCCAAGACCCGCTCGGGCAAGATCATGCGCCGCCTACTGCGTGACGTTGCCGAGCACCGACCGCTGGGCGATACGACCACTCTGGCCGACGCCGGCGTCGTGGACGAGATCGCCAGCCGCGGCCGCGAGCTGCTGGCCAAGGGCGAGGAAGAGTAGTCAGCGAGAGGGTTTAGGTCGCTTTCTCTGGTGCTGCCAGCCAGGCGTCACAATACCCACCGCCTGGCGACGCTCAACACACGGGATTTCCACGTGCTCAAGGCGCTGCAAGGCGGCAGCTTCACTCTCCTTCGGGCCCAGTCGAGGGGAAGGCTGTTCTGCCGAGCGTGCTAAGACTCGAGGGCTGCGCGGCCCAGGAGGCCGGGAACGGCATCGTCGAGTGGTGGGTGATGCAGGCCGGCGCGTGCGTCGCGGAAATGGCGCTGCAGCGCATAGTGGTCGGAAATGGCATGCCCCCCAACCACGCGCATGGCTAAATCGGTCAGATGCACGGCGGCGTTGGTGGCTACGTACTTGGCGGTTGCCAGCTCCGCCGCGGTGCAGCGCTGGTCGGCGGACGCCGCGGCTAAGCTGAAAAAGGTCGCCCGTGCCGACCCGAGCAGCACCTCCATGTGGCCCACCTGTTCCTGCACGTGCGGCAGGCTGGCGATGCTGCGGCCTCCGAGGGAGTTGGGCGACCATGTTTTCGCGAAGTTGACGGCATAGTCACGCGCTGCCTGGCCGATGCCCAGGTACACCGCCGCCACGAGCAGGCCCCAGGGGTCGAAGGCTGATGGCTTGCGGTCGATACCCAGGAGGCAGTCACCAGGGACGTGGGCACTCCGGAGCACCAGGTCGTGACTGCCGCTGGAACGCATGCTCAGCGCATCCCAGGTTTCATCGATGGTGAGGCCCTTGGTCTCGCGTGGCACCAGGATCCGTGCCACGCGGCGATCGATCATCCTGGCGCTCACGATGAACCAGGACAGGATCGGCGCGCCCGTGGTGAAGCGCTTGCGACCGTTCAACGTCCAGCCGCCTCGCTCGCGCATCACCGTCGTTTCCGGCAGCCCGCCGCGGCTGGGACTTCCCGTGACCTCTTCCGAAATAGCCGTGTTCAGCAGCGCGCCCTCGCTGGCTATGCGCTTGCACAGCTGCTCGCGCAGCTCTCGCGGCCACTCGGGATCCGCGAGTATGCGGGCGGTGTGTGCCAGGTGCATGGACACGACCAGCGCGGTCGAAGCGTCGCCGCGTCCGAGGCGCTCCATGGCCAGCGACAGGTCCAGCACCCCGGCGCCGCGGCCGCCCGAGCTCTCCGGCAAACCCCAGGCTGGGATCCCTGCCTCGCGAATTGCCGTGTAATGTTCGTGTGGAAAATTGCCCCGTCGGTCGTGGTCGTCAATGGTCTTGGCGAACAGGTCGGCCAGGCGACCGCAGACGTCCACCAGCCGGCGCTGCAGCTCGGTTCGAGCGAAATTCATCGGGCCCGCTTGATTGGCACCGGGATGCCGGCCACCATTAGGACCACCTGGCTGGCGCTGGCAGCCAGCCGCTGATTGGCCAGGCCCAACTCGTCGCGGTAGCGCCGGGCGAGCTCGTTATCCGGGACGATCCCCAGCCCGGTTTCGTTGGTCACCGCAATCAGTGTCGCATTCGCTGCCTGCTGCCAGGCGATCAGCGCGTCGATCTCCCCCTCTACGGCTCGGCCGGCCAGCATGAGGTTGCTCACCAGCAGCGTGATGCAATCGAGCAGGAAAACCGGGCGGCTGCCTGCCGTGGCTGTCTCGGATGTGGCCGGCTGGCCTGGCGCGCCCGCCGATGGCCAGCGCGCCCGCAGGACGACGGCTACGCTCAGGGGCTCCTCGATCAGCAGCCAGCTCTGGGGGCGGCTGGCGCGATGGCGCTCGATGCGCTGCCGCATGTCTTCGTCGCGCGCCTCCGCCGTGGCCACGAACGTCACCGGCCGTCCGCTGGCTGCGGCGAGCTGCTGCGCGAAGGTCGATTTTCCGCTTCGAGCGCCGCCGGTGACGAGCGTGAGGCCGTCAATCAAGGCCGGCAATCCGGTGCAGCAGCGCCAGGTCGAGCGATGCTGCCAGCACGGTGGCCAGCCGATCGAACGGATCGTCCGCCGCGTGAGGTCCATCCTCCACGCCCACTTCCGCCAGCCAGGCCCGGCGGAAGGTGGGGTTGTGGAAGACTCCGTGAAGGTACGTTCCCCAAACGCGTCCTTGGGCGGCGCCGTCGAACGATCCGTCGGTCAGCCGGGCAAAGGGCCGTGCTCCGTCGAGCAGCGTGGTCTGGCCCATGTGGATCTGGTAGCCCGCGAGGTCGTGGCCTCCGTCCAGCGTGGTGGCCCGGGCTTGGATGGTGGTCTTGCCGGCGAAGAACGTTGTCTCAACGGGCAGCATACCGAGCCCCGGCATCTCCACGGCGTCGGATTCGACCTGCTGCGGATCGAGGATGCGCTGGCCGAGCATCTGAAAGCCGCCGCAGATGCCGGCCACCGGCAGGCCGCAGCCGCGGATGGAGCTCGCCAGCCCGCTGCGCTCGAGCCAGCCCAGGTCGCTCATGGTGGCCTTGGTGCCAGGGATGATGACGGCTCGCGCCCCATGCAGCTCGGAGGCGTGTTTGACATAACGCACGGGAAGTGGATCAAAGTCGTCGAAGTTGGAGATGTGCGGCAGCTGGATGACGGCGATTGGGCCGTCGACCGGCGCCGTTTCCAGCGCTACCGAATCCTCTTCCGGAAGGCCCAGTTCCGACACGTAGGGAACCACGCCCAGGACGGGCTTGCCGGTCCGCTGGGAGATGAAGTCCAGCCCGGATCGCAGCAGCTCCCGGTCGCCGCGGAACTTGTTGACGATCAGCGCTTGCACGCGCTGCCGATGCCGCTCAGGCAGCAGCTCCAGCGTACCCAGCAGCGCGGCGAAGACGCCGCCGCGGTCGATGTCACCCACCAGCAGCACGGGCGCGTCCGCCAGCTCGGCGATGCGCATATTCACGATGTCGTGCTCGGCGAGGTTAATCTCTGCCGGGCTGCCTGCGCCCTCGATGACGACGAGGTCGAACTGGGCGCGCAGCGTGTCCAAGGCGGCGGCAACCGTATCCAGCAGCTGCGGCTTGAGCTGGTGATAGTCCACGGCCGAGTACCGGCCTTCAACCCGACCCATGAGCACCAGCTGGCTATGCCGGTCGCCCTCCGGTTTCAAGAGGATAGGGTTCATCTCGACCCGCGGCTCGACCCGACAGGCCTGCGCCTGCACGACCTGGGCGCGGCCCATCTCCAAGCCATTCCTCGTGGCGAACGAGTTCAGGGCCATGTTCTGTGACTTGAATGGGGCCACGCGGAGTCCGCGATTGGCGAAGTAGCGGCACAGGCCGGCCACGAGGACCGTCTTGCCGGCGGAAGAAGCCGTGCCCTGAACCATCAACGTGAGCGCCGGCACGGACGTTAGGGCCACCTGAGCTGAGCGTGGTCTTCCAGGTGGCAGGTGTCGTTGAAGCTGGTGAGGCGCGTCCCCAGTGGAGTGAACTCGAAGGTCGTCAGATTACCGTTGTGGTTGCGCAGCCGCCACCAGGACTGCAGCGGGATGTCGAGCAGCGAGGAGATGATGGCGTTGACGGTCCCACCGTGGCTGACGATGAGCACGGTCTGTCCCTCGTGCTCAGGCAGCGTCTCGAGCAGGAAGCCGGCCACCCGTTCGGCTAGCTGGGCCAGCGATTCCCCTCCACCGGGCATGGCGAAATGGATCAGCTCTCGCTCGCGCGCCGCGACGTCCTCCGGGTAGCGGTCCTTGATCTCGCTGAAGGTGAGGCCCTCCCAGCGTCCGAAGGCAACCTCTCGCAGACGAGGGTCGAGACGCAGCGGGAGCGCGCGCTCGGCGAGGATCAGGCGGGCGGTCTCGGACGCGCGGCAGAGGTCGCTGCTGTAGGCAGCGTCGATGGGCTCCGCGGCCAGACGTTGGGCCAAGAGCCGGCTTTGGCGGCGCCCTTCATCGCTCAGAGGCTCGTCCAGCTGGCCCTGAAAGCGCCGGTCGGCATTGAACCCCGTTTGACCGTGGCGGCACAGCAGCAGCCGTCCGGAGCTGAGCTCGACCTTCACCCGCCACTCTCGATCAGGTCCCGGAAGGCGTCGACGAGCAGGCCATTGTCGCGCTCGCCGCGCACCGCAACGCGTACGTGGTCCGGCAGGCCAAAGGAGGTGCAGTCACGCACCAGCCGGGCGCGCCTCAGCAGGGCCCCGCGGACCACGGCGGCGGCTGACTCACCGAATTTGTGGGGAACCGCGAGCGCCGCGGCCAGATCGTGAACGGGCACGAGGAAGAAATTGCAGTCCGAGGATAGCGGCTGCAGGCCCAGCCCGCGAAGGCCTTCTGCCAGCGCGTGCCTCGATCGCCGGATGGCATTGCCATCGGGCAGCAGCTCTGCATGGGTAAGGGCGTAGATGCCCGCCGCCTGGGCCAGGACGTTGACGCTCCATGGGGGCTTCACCAGGTCGAGGTTGGCAATGACTGGCGCCTGCGCGAAGGCCAATCCAAGGCGCAATCCTGCTAACCCGGCGAACTTGGTGAGCGAGCGGAGAACCACGACGTTGTCGGGTATCTGAGGGCTGATGAGGGTGGGCCGCCCGGCTGTAAAGTCCGCATAGGCTTCGTCCACGACCAGCAGCGTTGTGGGGTGATCCAGCGCCAGGCCACGGACGGTGTCCGTGGGAAGGTGATCGCCCGTGGGATTGTTCGGGTTGCAGAGGAAGGCCAGCTTCGGCTGCCCTTCGGACAGCCCCTGCGCGAGGTCCTCACAGCGCCGCACGTTTGCTCCCTGGATCCGCGCCGCGACTTCGTATTCGCCGAAGGTCGGTTGGCGCAGCAGCGCCTCGTCTCCCGGACCGAGGTAGGCCAGGCACACCAGCCAGATCAGCTCCGAGGATCCATTGCCGGCCAGCACCTGCTCGGGCCCCACGCCGTAGGTGACCGCCGCGGCGCGACGCAGATCGGTCGACCTTCGATCCGGATAGATGGCCACGTTGACGGAGCGCAGGCTATCGAGAAGCTCCCGAGGTGGGGGTACCGGATTGGCGTTGACGCTGAAGTCGAGGATCTCGTCGGGATGGATCCCGAGAGCCCGCAGCTCGGCGTAGTCCGGCCCTCCGTGGACAGACTCACGCAGCCCGGCCAGGAATGGACGCGGGGCTACGCTCATCGCCGACCGCGCACGTGCTTGCCCCACTGCACGCCGGCCGTCAGGCTCGCCGCCAGCGCGGCCGTCACCGTCATCAGCTCCACCGCCTGGCGGATACTGCGCGGGCGCAGGTTGGCTTCAGGGCCGCTGCCCAGGCGGTAGTGGCCGACCTTCTCGAGGGGCACGTCCAGCGCTCCCGCGGCCGCGGCCATGGGCCAGCCGGCGTTGGGACTCTCGGTGCGACGGTGATCCCGGAGGGCTGTCTGCCAGGCGGCGCGGGCAGGCCTGCCGGTGAGGGCCGCGGCCGCCGCCAGCAGCAGGGCGGTGAGTCGGGCCGGCAGCCAGTTGAGGGCGTCGTCCAGCCGTGCGGCGGCTTTCCCCAGGTACTCATAGTGACCGTGGTAGCCAATCATCGCGTCGGCCGTATTGACGAAGCGGTAGGCCACGGCGCCGGGGACACCCAGCAGCAGATACCAGAAGAGCGGGCCAACGAAGCTGTCCACGCTATTTTCCGCCACCGATTCGATCGTCGCCGCGGCGACCTGGCGGTCCGAGAGCGTCGCCGTGTCGCGGCTGACGAGGTGCTGCAGGCTCGCTCTCGCGGCCACCACGTCCTGGCGCAGCAGGTCGCGTTCCACCTGGATCGCTCGCCGTGCGAGCTGGGCCAGGGAGAAGGTCGATTTGAACAGCCACGCCGCTGCCAGCACGTAGGCCAGTTTGCCGGCTCGGCGGGACAGTGCCAGTGCGAGACGCGCCGTGGCATAGCTCAGCCCGGCCCCGGTCACGACGGCAGCCGTACCGTAAACGAGCTCAGCCTCGGGCCGGCTTGGCCGTCTCGCGTCGATCCAGCCGATTGCCCGGCCCATCCATACCACAGGGTGCAGCGGCGTGGGAGGCTCCCCAAGCAGCAGATCGATGGCCAGCGCCAGCGGAAGCACCGCCACGCTCACAGCGGATCCTGGTCCTGCGGCGGGACCAAGCCGAAAGCGACCCGCGCTTCTCCGGTGAGGAACAGGGTTCCGGTGATCACCGTGAGGTCGGGGCTGTCCGCGGCGGGAAGTGTGGCCAGGGCCCCCGATAGATCCCTGGTCAACCGCGCTCCGGGAAAGTGCCGGGCGAGGTCGGCCGGTTCGGCCGCGCGCGGATGCTGAGAGCGGGTCAGGACGACGTCGGCCGGTAGACCGTTCAAGACCCTGGCAATGCCGCCGATGTCTTTGTCGGCCGAGAAGCCGGCGATGATACGCAGCCGGCGAAAGTCGAAGTGCCGCCGCAGCGCCGCCACGAGCGCTTCTATGGAAGCCACGTTCTGAGCGCCGTCGGTCACCACCAAGGGACGTTTGCTCACGATCTCGAGCCGGCCGGGCCAGCGAACCTTCGCCAGCCCTGCGGCGATTGCCTCATCGTCGATTTCCCAGAGGCGGGCGGCGGCAGCAGCCACGCCTGCATTCACGAGCTGGTGCGTGCCCAGCAGCGGCAGCATGGCCGGCTGGCCGGCGCTCACGTATTGCGAGCTCTGACAGCCGGGCAGGGTCATTTGCTGTCCCACTACCTCCGGCAGCGGCTCCCCGGCGCGAAGACGAACGGGAGCGGCCGCCTCGAGAGCGGGCGGCGCTATCCGGAATGGCGCATGTCGCTCCGCTGCGATGCGGCGCAGCACCTCCAGCGCCTCGTCCTCTTGGGGCGCGCTGACGATAGGGGTGCGCTCTTTGATGATTCCCGCCTTCTCGGTGGCGATAGCCGTCAGTGTGTCGCCCAGGACGGCCATGTGGTCGAAGCTGATAGGCGCGAAGATGGAGAGGTCGGGCTCCAGCACGTTGGTGGCGTCGAGACGTCCGCCCAGACCGACCTCGACGACCGCTCGCTCGACGGCCTGGTTAGCAAAGTGCTGGAAGGCGATAAGTGTGCCCAGCTCGTAGGTCGTCGGTGCGCCCAGCGCAGACGGGTCGTACGCCTGCAGCAGCTGCTGCACGCCGGCGATCAGCTCGGCGAGCTCGGCCGCTGAGATCGGTGCGCTGTTGACGCGAATGCGCTCACGGTGGGTCGTCAGGTGGGGCGAGGAGTAGAAGCCCGTGCGTAGACCCGAAGCCTGGACGGCGGAGGCCAGCATCGCGGCGGTGGAGCCCTTGCCCTTGGTCCCGGCGATCAGGGCCGATCGAAAGCGCTGCTGGGGATTGCCGGCCAGCTCGAGCAGGCGGCGCATGCGGTCCAGTCGCATGTCCGTGCGCGGCGACATGGCTGACACCTCGTAGTTGGCGAACGAATAGAGGTAGGCCAGCGCGGAAGGGTAGTCCATCAGGACAGCAGCGGCACGAGGGTGAACAGCGTCGCGATCTGGACGACCTCGTTGACCGCGCCGTAGCAGTCCCCGGTCAGGCCGGGCAGCCTGGTCATGAGGTACATGCCCGCCAGTATCGCGCTTGCCAGCCCCGCCGCCGCCGCGAACAGGCCGGAGCTGCCGAGCAGCGCATAACCCACCACCGCGGCCAGAAGGAGGTTCGGAAGCAGGGACCAGCGGCTGCCGAAGTCATAGAAGTCGCGCCCCAAGCCCGTGGAGCGGGCGTACGGGAAGAGGGCGAGAGCCAGGACCATGCCGGCGCGAGAGGTCGTGGCCATCACCAGCATGGCAGCGTAGTGATGCTCGCCGGTGAGGTCTACGGCGCACGTCCACCACAGCAGGACGTCCAGCGCGGCTCCGGCTACGCCGAAGGCGCCGCTGCGACTGTCGCGCATGATTTCCAGGCGCTGCTCTTTCGTCCGATGGCTGAAGATGCCGTCGCACGTATCCATGAGGCCGTCGAAATGCAGTCCTCCGGTGACCAGCAGCAGCACCGCCAACATGAGCCCGTTGGTGACGTCGGCCGGCCACCAGCGGCGCGTCGCGAAATCCAGCCCGACCAGCAGTCCGCCGATCATCAGACCGACCAGCCCGAAGAAGTGCAGGCTGCGGCCGCGATCCTTCGGCTGCTGCTCGCCACCAAGGCGCAAGCGCCACACGGTCAGGAAGCCCAGCGCGGCGAAGAAGGGCCGGACGAGGAGGTCGTTCAGCGTCGTCGTGCGCGGCTGAGGAGCCGGGTCAAGACGTGGCGCCGCTTTCAGCCTGCTTGTCGAGCGCCTCGGACACGCCGGCGTCGCCAAAGGTCGCCATCTCCGCCAGGATCTTCGCCGCGGCTTCGACGATAGACATGGCCAGCGCGGCGCCGGTGCCTTCGCCGAGGCGCAGGTCGAGTGACAGCAGTGGCAGCTGGCTCAGTCGGTTGAGCACGATGGCATGGCCAATCTCCACCGAGCGATGGGCCGCGAAGGTGTAATCCATGGCTGCGCCGCACAGCTCCGAGGCGATCAGCTGCCCGGCACCGGAGATGAAGCCGTCGACGATGACCGGCACGCGCCGCGACGCGGCGCCCAGGATAACGCCGGCGATCGCCCCTATCTCGAATCCGCCGACCTTGGCCAATATGTCGAGGGCGTCCTGCCTATCCGGTTGATTCACGCGCAGCGCCTGCTCGATGACTGCTACTTTGCGCTCGAACTGCTCGTCACTCACACCGGTCCCGCGGCCCGTCACCTGCCGCACCGGATGGCCGGTGATCGCCGCCACCACCGCGCTGCTGGCAGTGGTGTTGCCGATGCCCATGTCTCCGGTTGCCAGAAGCGTGGCTCCCCCGTCGATCTCCTCGCAGGCGGCCGCGACGCCGCGTTCGACGCAGTCCCGCGCCTGTTCCGGTGTCATTGCCGCCCCGTGGGCGAAGTTGGCGGTGGGCCTGCCCACGCCCATGTCCACGACTCGTACCTCAGCGCCCACGTGGCGTGCCAGGACGTTGATCGCGGCTCCGCCGGCATCGAAGTTGGCCACCATCTGCGGCGTCACCTCGGCCGGGTAGGCCGAGACGCCTTCCGCCGTCACGCCGTGGTCGGCGGCCATGACGATGATCACCTTACGGCCAATTCGCGGGATTCGCTGCCCGGTGATCCCGGCCAGCCGGATGCTGATCTCCTCCAGCCGGCCGAGCGCTCCCTGCGGCTTGGTCAAGATGTCCTGCCGGGCCCGCGCGGCCTCCATGGCGCCCTGATCGAGCGGCCGAATGCCCGCGATGGTTTCCGCTATCGAGATGCTCACGGCTGCCATTGTCGCATCAGCCGCGGTGCCCTATAGGCTACCCTATATCAGTGAAGAAGACGAGTGTCTACCTGAACAATGAAGAGCTTGTGGCACTCAAGCGTGTCGCGGAGCGGGAACACCGATCCCAGGCGGAGGTCGTACGGGAGGCGATCCTGCAATACGCTCGGCAGTCACCCGACCGCGATTTCGCACTCGCCCGAAATAGCGAATTTGCTCCACGCGCCGCGGGGGCGCCGCGATTCATCGAGGAGATCCCCGAGGCAGAGCTCATGGCCGGCTTCGGCGCGGATTCGTTCGGAGCCGAGCCCGCGGGCAAACCGCCGGCGTGAGCCTCGTCGTCGATACTGCTCCCCTGGTCGTACTCGGTACGCCGGACCATCCACAGCGGGCGGCTGTGACGGCGCTCCTGCAGGCCGAGCCTGGCGACCTCGTAATCACCGGGCAGGTCACCGCGGAAGTCGACTATCTGCTGTCCGAGCGAGTCGGCACCGCTGCCCGGCGCCGTTTTCTCGACGATCTTGTGGCCGGCCGGTTTACGTTCTTTTGTCTAGAACCGTCCGACTATGAGCTGGCACGGACCTTCGACCGGCAGTATGCCGGGCTGAACCTGGGGTTGGCCGATCTATCCATCGTGGTTGCCGCCTTCCGGACTGGGACAAGGCGCATCTTGACGTACGATCAGCGGCATTTCCGCGCCATACGTCCGCTGGATGGCGGCAGCTACGTTATTCTCCCCGCCGACGGGCCCGGCTGAGCGTCGTTGTAACGCCGGACGTCAGTTCGGCGGCGCGGCTATACGCCGGCCGGCGCCTTCGCTCGCAGGTCCTTGCGTGAGGCCACGATCTTGTTGAGCGCGTTAACGTAGGCCTGCGCGCTGGCGATCAAGATGTCGGTGTCGGCGCCGCGGCCGATGAACTGCTCGTTCTGGCTCTCCACCCGGATCGTCACGTTGGCCACCGCGTCGATGCCCTCGGTCACGGACTGGACGGTGTACTCGGTGAGCTTGTTCGGAACCCCGACGACCTTGTTGATGGCCTTGTAGGTGGCGTCGACCGGGCCGGTGCCGATGGCCGACTCGGTCATCTCCTGGCCGTCCGCGTTCACCAGGCGCACTGAGGCTGTAGGCATGCCGTTGGGGAAGGCGGTGTTGATGTTGACCGCCTGCAGGCGGATGGCCTCGTGGGCAATGCGCATCTCGTCGCTGACGATGGCCTCCAGGTCGAGGTCACCGACCTCCTTCTTCTTGTCGGCGACGTCGAGGAAGCGCTCCCATGCCTTGTCCAGATCCTTGCCGGTCAGGACGAAGCCCAGCTTCTCGAGCCGGTGCTGGAACGCGTGGCGGCCCGAACGCGCGGTGAGGACGATGTTGCTTTCGACCCAGCCCACCTCTTCGGGCGTCATGATCTCGTAGTTCAGCCGGTCCTTCAGCACGCCGTCCTGGTGGATGCCCGAAGCATGGGCGAACGCGTTGGCGCCGACGACGGCCTTGTTGGCCTGCACCGGCATGGACATCAGCGTGCTCACCAGCCGGCTGGTCTGAACCAGCTGCGTCGAATCGACGCCGGTCTCGTAGCCATAGGCGTGCAGCCGCTTCTTGATGGTCATGACGATCTCTTCGAGCGAGGCATTTCCGGCGCGCTCGCCGATGCCGTTGATGGTGCACTCGATGCGGCGGGCGCCGTTCATCACCGCGGCGATGCTGTTGGCCACAGCGTTCCCCAGGTCGTTGTGGCAGTGCACAGAGATGGTGGCATCGTTGGCGTTGGGCACGAACTTGAACACGTTGGCGATCAGCTCACCCCATTCCTGGGGCAGGACGTAGCCCGTGGTGTCCGGGATGTTGATGACCGTGGCGCCGGCCTTGATCATCTCGTGGATGGTCTCGTACAGGTACTCAGGATCGGCGCGGCCGGCGTCTTCGGGCGAATACTCGACCTCATCGCAGTAGCGCTTGGCGTACTGCACCGCCCTGATGCCCTGCTGCAGCACCTCCGCGCGCGTCTTCTTCAGCTTTCGTTCGATGTGGATGTCCGAGACGGATAGGACGATGTGGATCTGCTTCTTCTCGGCGTCCTTGACCGCCTCCCAGACGGCGTCGATGTCTTTCTCCACGGCCCGGCCCAGGCCGGTGATCGTTGGCCCCTTGACCTGCCGGGCGATGGTCTGCACCGCCTGGAAATCGCCTGGCGATGAAATGGGGAAGCCTGCTTCGATAACGTCCACGCCCAGCCGGGCAAGCTGGTGGGCAATCTCGATCTTCTCGGGATAGGTAAGGGAGCAGCCGGGTGACTGCTCGCCGTCCCGCAGCGTGGTGTCGAAGATCGCGATGTGCTGAGCCATTCTGCTTGCCTCCTGAGTGGTCGTTAGACGCTAGTCGTTAGACGCTAGGCGCTAGGCGCTAGGCGCTAGGCGCTAGGCGCTAGGCGCTGGTCGCTGGTCGCTGGTCGCTGGTGGCCAGGCGCGAGTCGCTGGTCGCTGGTCGCAGGCGCGAGACGTTGGTCGCCAGGCGCTGGTCGCTGGGCGTGAGGCGCGAGACGCTGGTCGCCAGGCGCTGGTCGCTGGGCGTGAGGCGCGAGGCGTTGGTCGCCAGGCGCTGGTCGCTGGGCGTGAGGCGCGAGGCGCCCGCCGCTGGCACTCTTCACTCTTCACTCTTCACTCTTCACTCTTCACTCCCTAATGCCCGCCGGCCTTGATCCAGGGCATCATCGAGCGCAGCTCTTTGCCGACCTGCTCCAGCTGGTGCTCGGCGTTGCGCTTGCGGAGGGCCAGGAAGCTCGGCCGGCCCACCTGGTTTTCCGAGATCCACTCCTTGGCGAACTGTCCCGTCTGGATCTCCTTGAGAATGCGCCGCATCTCGTTCTTGGTGTCCTCGGTGATGATGCGCGGGCCGCGGCTGTAGTCGCCGTACTCTGCCGTGTCGGACACCGAGTAGCGCATGCGCGCCATGCCGCCTTCATAGATCAGGTCCACGATCAGCTTCATCTCATGGATGCATTCGAAGTAGGCGCTCTCGGGCGCGTAGCCCGCCTCCACCAGGGTCTCGAAGCCGGCCTGCATCAACGCGGTCACGCCGCCGCACAGCACCGACTGCTCGCCGAACAGGTCGGTCTCGGTCTCTTCGCGGAAGGTGGTCTCGAGGATGCCTGCCCGGCCGGCGCCGAAGGCCTTGCCGTAGGCCAGCGCGTTCTGCATGGCCTTGCCGGACGCGTCCTGATACACCGCCACCAGGCAGGGAACGCCGCGTCCGTCCACGAACTCCTCGCGGCAGCGATGCCCCGGAGCCTTGGGCGCGATCATCGCCACGTCCACGTCCTTGGGCGGCACGATCTGGTTGAAGTGGATGGTGAAGCCATGTGCGAACATCAGGGTCTTGCCCGGCTTGAGATGGCGCTCCACGTCACGCTGATAGACGCCCGCCTGCAGGTGGTCGGGTAGCAGGATCATGACGGTGTCGGCCCACTCCGCGGCCTCGTCGGTGCGCATCACCGTGACGCCGTCCTCTTCGGCCACCTTGGCCGACTTCGACCCTGGGTAAAGGCCGACGGCAACTTCGAGGCCGCTGTCCCTGAGGTTCAAGGCGTGAGCGTGGCCCTGTGAGCCGTAGCCCAGGATGGCGATCTTCTTGCCCTTGAGCAGGTTCAAATCGGCGTCTTTGTCGTAGTAAACCCTGACTGGCATGCTTCGCTTTCGCTCCTATGTAATGGCGCTCTTACGCCTATTCGTCGTCCAGGACCCTGGTGGCCCCACTGGCGCCGCGCAGCATTGCCACGCGGCCGGTACGTGAGATCTCCTTGATGCCGAAACGGCGCAGCAAGGAGATCAGCGAGTCGATCTTGTCCTCTTCGCCGGTGCACTCGACGATGACCGAATCGATGGCCACGTCCACGATGCGTGCCCGGTAGATGTCGGCCATCTGCATGACTTCGGCCCGCGTCTGACTGTTGCACGAAACCTTGATGAGGGCCAGCTCGCGGGCGACTACCTTGTCTTCGCTCAGGTCGGTCACCTTGAGGACCTCGATGACCTTGTAGAGCTGCTTGGTGATCTGCTCCAGCACGCTCTCGTCGGCGTCGACTACGAGCGTGAGGCGCGAGAGGTTAGCGGTCTCGGTCGGGCCCACGGTCATGCTGGCGATGTTGAAGCCCCGGGCGCGAAACAGGCTGACCACGCGGTTCAGCGCCCCGGGCTCGTCCTCCAGCAGCGCCACGATGGTGTGGCGCTCCAGCCCGTTGGCGCTAACGGCCACGTTTGCCCTGTTTCGAGCCATTTGAACGGCTGCCGGTGGCCAGCGCCGGCGATTCTCCCTCGAGCAGGTTGATGTGCGTCTCCTCCACCTGCTCCAGCAGGTCGGGCTCTTCGATCAGGTCCGCCGCGGTGGTGCCCGCCGGAATGATGGGATAGACGTTTTCCTCGGCTTCCACCACGAAGTCCACGACCACTGGCCCGTTGTGAGCCATGGCCTCGCGGATGGTCTTCTCCACGTCGGCCTTGTGGACGCAGCGCATGCCCTTGGCGCCGTAGGCCTCGGCCAGCTTGGCGAAGTCCGGGTTGGACATGGCCACGGAGGAGTAGCGGTTGTCATGGAACAGCTCCTGCCACTGCCGCACCATACCCAGGTAGCCGTTGTTGATGATGGCGACCTTGACGTCGATGTTCTCCTGGACCGCGGTCGCCAGCTCCTGGAGCGTCATCTGAAAGCCGCCGTCGCCGACCACTGCCCAGACGGTCTCATCGGGGCGGCCCATCTTGGCGCCGATCGCCGCCGGGAAACCGAAGCCCATGGTCCCCAGACCGCCGGACGAGATGTGGGTGTTGCGGTTGTGATAGGCGATGTGCTGGGCCGCCCACATCTGGTGCTGGCCCACGTCGCACACGATGATGGCCTCGCCCTTGGTGACCTCGGACAGCTTGTTCAGCACGAATTGAGGCAGCAGCTTCTCGCTGTGGCGGACCTTGATGCCGGGGCGCTCTCGCTTCCAGAGGTGGATCGAGTCCACCCATTCGGTGTGCCGCGCCCCGCCCTGGGCTTTGAGCTCCTTATTCAGGACCATGAGCACGTTCTTGGCGTCGCCCACCACCGGGATGTCGCAGCGCACGTTCTTGCCGATCTCGGCCGGGTCGATGTCGATGTGAATCATCTTGGCTTTGGGCGCGAAGGCGGAGAACTTGCCGCAGGCGCGGTCGTCAAAGCGCATGCCGATGCCGATCACCAAGTCCGCCTGGTGCACCGCCCGGTTGGCGTACACCGAGCCGTGCATGCCGAAGAAGCCGAAGCACAGCGGATGCGACACAGGCAGCGTGGAAAGGCCGAGCAGCGTCTGCACCACCGGGATGTCACCCGTTTCCGCCAGCTCCTGCAGCTCATCGTACGCGTCTGAAATGCTGATGCCGTGGCCGGCCAGGATGACCGGGTTCTTGGCCTCCTGGATGGCCTTGACCGCCTGGCGAATCTGGCGAATGTTGCCGAATAGCGTCGGCTTGTAGCCGCGCATGTGCAGCACCTTGGGGTACTCGAATACCGCCAGCTGCTGCTGGACGTCTTTCGGAAAGTCGATCAGGACGGGCCCCGGCCGGCCGGTTGTGGCCAGATGAAAGGCTTCTTTGATCGTTGGCGCGATGTCTTCCGGCCGCATCACCAGCCAGTTGTGCTTGGTGATAGGCAGGGTCACGCCGGTAATGTCGGTCTCCTGGAAGGCGTCCTTGCCGATCATGTGCGTGGCCACGTTGCCGGTGATGGCCACCAGGGGCACAGAGTCGAGCATGGCCGTTGCAATGCCGGTGACCAGGTTGGTCGCCCCGGGGCCCGACGTGGCGATGCACACGCCTGGCCTGCCCGTGGCTCGGGCATAACCGTCGGCGGCGTGCGCCGCGCCCTGCTCGTGGCGCACCAGCACGTGGCGCAGCTGTGGGTACTCCGGCAGCACGTGGTAAAGCGGCAGGATGGCGCCGCCGGGTAGGCCAAAGACGAGATCGACGCCCTCTCGAAGAAGGGTCTCGCAGATGATGTGCGAACCGCTCAAGCGCGTGCCTTCAGCGCGGCGGTGGTGGGGCTGAACGAATTCGTCCAGCTGTGCGACGGCCATTGGGCTCCTCCTTTTGGAAGGCCTCGACGCCGCTCGCGATCCCGGCAGGCCCAGGAAGGCTGCCGGCCGGTCCTACCAAAGGGTGCCGGTCGCCACGGAATCGAGACATTCCCGACCTGGCCTTTTGGGCCATGTAATAACCGCTCGATCGCGGCTGGCGACACACCGGTGCACTCATGGCACCTGTTGGTGGATCGCCGGTTAGGGATGTCCCGCGCTCGCACGTCGTCGTGCAAACGTATCAGTAAGCGTACGCGCCGCGGCCACGCTTGTCAAAGAATTAGGGGGGTCAGGGGTTGGGGTACAGGCCAAGGCGGTCGACAGCGCTGCGGGCGATGGACTGGTCGACGACGCGCGAGAGGTCCATGCCGTGGTGCATCTCGCCGTTGGCCACGTACCACGACAGCTGGTCGGCAATGCTGTCCAGGTTCAGGGCTCCGTTCGGATCGATCATCGGATAGCTCATCTCGTCGTAGATGCGCGTGTCCTTGAGCGGGGATTCGCGGGCCAGGAGGGCTACAACCTCGTCGCGACGAATGTTCCGGAAGAAGGCATCGTTGTAGTCCCGGGCTCCACGCAGGTAGGCCGTCATCCAGCGTACGGCCAGCTCACGTCTGGCTGTGAACTGTGGAGCGAACAGCACTGCCCCGAACTGCACGCCGGGCGCGACGTCGGCAACCGGCTTCCAGCGCACGCCGAGATCCCTCTGCTCGGCCGAGGTGGCGATGCTCTCCGGCAGCACCGCCCCGTCGATGGTCCGGCCTCCGAGGGCCGCCAGGATGGAGGGATAAGACATCTGCGTGATGTGCGCGTCCGCCGAGGAGAGGCCGCCGGCCTCCAGGGCTTTGGCTAGGGCGTATTCGCTGCTGCTGTCACGTGCGGCGACCGCCAGCTTCAGGCCCTTCAGATCGTGGTAGCTGGCCACGTGGCCGTCATCGATCAGGTCCTTGCGGATAAACAGGAACACACCGTTCGCGGCGGTGTCCTCTCGCCCCTGGGCAGCCACCATCTTGATGCACAGATCGCTCCGCGCGACGTTGAACAGCCCGGGGCCAATGCTGCCGGATGCGACGTCGAGCTGGCCTGCCGCCAGCGCTGGGACCATGCGCGAGCTGGTGTCGAAGTTCACCAGCTCGACGTGTATGCCCTCAGCCGAGAAGTAGCCCTCGGCGTTGGCCAGATACATCGCGGCCTCGCCCAGGGCACCTGTCACGCCCACCTTCGCGCTCCCTGGCTCGGTGCCGCGGGGAGCGACCGTGTCGACGCCCAGCGGGCAGCCGTCGGGGCCGATGGGAGCGAACGAGTCCGAGCCGGCGCCGCCATCACACTGCACCAGCCAGCTGGCCACCAGGATGGCTGCCAGGAACAACTTGACCACTACGTAAAGGTTAACTTGTTTGGGCTTGTGGCAGCAGGCCCGCGCTGGATACGCTTAGCCAGTGAGCGTCGATGCCGGCTGAACCGCAGATCCCGCCCGAGCGCATCAAGGAGCTGGCGCGGGCGGCCATCGTCAAGCGCAAGGAGTCGAAAAAGACCGGTGCCTCGGGCAGGCGGGCCAATCCGGTCCAGCCGTCCGAGCGGGCGCTGCTGGAGCTGACCAAGGCGCTGTGCGATTTCTACGGCTTCGCGGCCGTTCCGCGCACGACCAAAGAGCACAGGCTCATGGCCGAGATCGTGGCCGAGTCATGGGTTCCGCTGCAGGAGTACGAGCGCCAGGCGCGAGCGCGCGATGAGGCCGAGGAGCGCGTGCGCGAGCTTCAGCGCGAGACCGCGGACCTGCGGGCCCGGATCGAGCAGCGCATCCAGGACGTGCCGCGCCTCAAGGCCATCATCCGGGCGGCGCTGGCGCGCCTTATCGTCGACACCCGTGAGAAGCACGTCCCGGAGGAATGGGCTCGCGTGCTGCTCAAGCGCATCGAGTCGGCTAGGGACATCCTGCGCAGCGAGGCGCTGGAGGAAGCCTCCGAGGCTGCCAAGCCGTCAGGCTCCTGACGCTGCCGTTTCATGAACGTCTCGGTCGGCTTTGACGACCGCGCCGACGTCGTGGACGCGGTTATAGCCGATCTCAAACGCCGCGGCCACACTGTTCGAGCTTACGAGCCCGGTCCCTGGCCGGAGGTGGCGCAGGCCGTGGCCAGCGACGTGGCCGAGCAGCGCGCAGACCAGGGTGTGCTCTTCTGCTGGACCGGCACCGGAACATCGATGGCGGCCAACAAGGTCCCTGGGGTTCGGGCCGCGTTGGCCTGGGAGCCCTGGATCGCCGAGGGCGCGAGGCTGTGGAACGATGCCAACGTCCTGGTCATGAGCCTCAAGCGCACCAGTCCCGAAACCGCCGTCGAGATCCTCGACGCCTGGTTCGCCGTGCAAGCGCCCGATCCGAGCGAAGCCGCCAATATCGCCCGCCTCCAAGACCTCGACCGCCACCCCTGACCCCCTCGACCTTGACCCCTCAACCCTAACCCTCACCCCCTCAACCCTCGACCCTAAACCCTCAACCCTCGCCCCTCAACCCTCGCCCCTCGACCCTCAACCCTGACCCTCAACCCTCAACCCTCAACCCTCGCCCCTCACTTCCCCATGTTCTCCAGCGCGACATAGGCCGGGCGCGGCGAATAGTCGGACCGGACCACGCCGAAGCCCCACTTCTCGTCGGTTGGCGGCACTACGGCCTGGAAATTGAGATTCCACACAAACATCACGCCCATCCACGGCCAGTTGGCCTTGACGTAGTTGAACTCGCGCACCAGGTAGTCGGCCTGCTGCTGCTCGGTGATGGTGCGGGCGTACTCGTACCCGGCTGGGGCCTGGGGATTCGAGTCATAGCCGGTCTCCGTGGCCCAAATCGGTTTGCTGCCGTCGCCCACCTGTGCCATGAGGCCGTGGTAGTCCTCCGCCCGCCGGAAGAAGAAGCTGGGGTGATTGGAGAAGTTGGGCTGGGTGTGATTGGCCACGGTCTGCTCCGGCGGGTTGCCGTAGCCCTGGGGGTGGGCGCCCAGCACGTCGAAGAACTGCTTCACCACCCCGTTCTGGTAGGCGTACATGTTGGACAGGTAGGTCAGGTCGTCCATGGCGATGTTGGGATCGTTCACGCCGGTTGGCGTAGGCGCTCCCGATACGACGATGGCTGAGGGGTCTGCCGCCTTGATTGCCGGATAAACCGCCCGCAGCAGCTCCACGAAGCTGCCGGCGTTGATGTTGCCGGGTCCCACCTCGCGGGCGAAGTTCTCCTCGTTCCAGACTTCGTAAGCTTCCACTCGGCCTTTGAACTTGGAGGCCATGGCGGAGAAGAAGGCGGCCGCATCGGCCGGGTTCTGCGGGAATTCGCCATTTGCGACCGCTGCCCAGGAGGGGGCGCACACCACGCTGAAGAGCACGTCCATGCCGCCCGCAGCGGCGTCGCTGGCCATCCTATCCAGCTCGGTCCAATCGGGCGGCTTGGTCTTGTCTGGCTGCACGTCGCACCAGCGCACCTGCTGCCGCAGCCAGCGGAAGCCAGCGTCCTGCGTGCCGGCGATCGCCTGGGCCTCCTGCCCGCCCACGACCTGCGCCCCGAAGCCGTACTGTAGGCCGGTCGTGCTCGGCGCGGGCGGCGGAACGGCCACCGGGGCGGCGGTCGGCGTGCTGGCGTCCTGCGGGTAGAAGTTCAGCGACTTGGCGATGTCCGATCCCAGCACCAGGACGAGTTGGCCGGCCTTGATACCGGCCGGGCCATCCACCTTCCACAGCTGGAACGCGACGCGTTGGAGGCGAATGGTCAGGAATGGCCCGAAGTCGGTGATGTGCGACGTCGGCAGCCCGAAATGGTCGATGTGAAACGGGTCGGCGAAGTAGAAGTTCTTGAAGGCGGGGTTGGGGAAATCCAGCCAGGCCTGGCGCAGCGCCGCTACCTGGTCGAAGGTCATGCCCTTTTCGGCTGCGGAGTTATCGATCTGCGGTGGGATCTGATAGGTGGCTTGCAGCACCGGGTCGAGGTTGGCATCGTGCAGCCGGTCGAAGATGTTCACGAAGGCCATGGTCTGCGTGTCGGGCCGCCATTGCAGGAGCACCCGCTGGGTGCCCTGCACCACGAAGCCGTCGAGCACGAACCGCCCGGTATTGGGATAGCCCAGCAGGCTGGTTGCACCGTAACGCTGGAACCAGGTCCACACCGGCACCCCGGCGCCGTCGGTCACGGCAAACCCGGCGCCGCTCACGCCTCCGTTAGCCTGTGTGTAGAAGCGTCCGCCGGCGATCTGGAAGTCGGCCGTGATGATTTGGGCGCTGGCCTGAGCGACGCCGCCCAGGCTGACCAGCAGGGCGAGAAGGATGGCAAGAGGAATCTGGCGGTGTTTCATGTCGGAAACACCGTGCAGCCAGAATCGTGCCAGCAACGTGGCGCCGTTGTGTGCGAGGCCTGGCCTGCGCCTCTTCCTTGGTGTCTGGAAGGGTCCGAACCGGTATGCTGTCTACTGCCTATGCACGACGATGACTTCGAGCACGAACACTACACGTATGGCGATGCAACCGAACAAGCGCTGACGACGGGCGAGCTGGTGCGGCTCGTAACCGTCGGTATCGACGTAGGCTCGTCCACATCGCATCTCATGTTTTCCCAGCTGTACCTCAAGCGGCAGGGCGATCTGCTGTCCAGCCGGTACGTGGTGGTTTTGCGCGAAGTCGTGCACCGCTCCCCGATCTTGCTGACCCCCTACACGCCCGACAACAACATCGACGCCAACAAGCTGGCCGATTTCGTCCATCGCTCCTATCGGGAAGCGGGCATCAAGCCCAAAGAGGTCGACAGCGGCGCCATCATCCTCACCGGCGAGGCGGTCAAGCGCGAAAATGCGCGCAGCATCGCCGAGGGGCTGGCGGGTGAGTCGGGCAAGTTCGTGTGCGCAACCGCCGGGCACAATCTCGAGGCGGTGCTGGCGGCGCACGGATCGGGCGCCGTGGCCCTGTCTCGCGAGCTGCATCAAACGCTGCTCAACATCGACATCGGCGGCGGTACGACCAAGCTCGCCCTGATTCACGACGGCGACATCCTGGAGACCGCCGCGGTCAACGTGGGCGGGCGGCTGGTCGCCCTCGACGCTGAGGGACGGATCGCCCGCATCGAGCCCTCGGCGCGTGAAGTCGCGGCCGAGCTGGGCCTGGAGCTCGAGCTCGGCACAATTCCCGAACCCGGCGTGTTCGAAAAGCTGTCGGCCCGACTGGCCGAGGTGCTGATGGAAGTGGTGGCGCTGGCTGGCTCGTCGCACGAGCACGACCACCCGCATGCGCACTATGACGGCCATGGCCATCATGACGCCGGCCACTCGGAGCACCACGGCCCGGGGATTCGATCCGGCCACTCGCACGATACCGCCCCGCTCACCGAACGGCTGATGCTCACGCCGGCCCTGCATTCACACCGCGCCATCCAGGCGGTCACGTTTTCGGGCGGTGTGTCGGAGTATCTGTACGAGCGCGAAGAGCGCAGCTTCGGCGATCTCGCCCGGCCGCTGTCCGATGCCATTCGGCGGCACATTGCCGCTGGAGGGCTGCCGGCGCCGCTGGCGCAGGCCGGCGAGCGCATCCGGGCAACCGTGATCGGCGCATCGCAGTTCACGGTCCAGGTGAGCGGCAACACCATCCACATCTCGCGCCCGAAGGTGCTGCCGCTCCATAACCTTCAGGTCATCTACCCGCGGCTGCCGCGTCGCGAGGAGATCGAGCCGGAGCTCATTGCCCGAGCCATTCATCGAGCCCACGAGCGCCTGGATCTCGTTCCGGGCAGGCAGGTGGTGGCTCTGGCGGTGGGTTGGAACGGGACACCGCGGTATCAGCTGCTGCGAAACCTGGCGAGCGGCATCATGCAAGGCATGAAGGACAGCCTCGACGCAGGGTTACCGCTGATCACCGTCTTCAACAACGACTTCGGCAACCTCATCGGCGACATCCTGCGGGGCGACCTCGGTGTTACCAACGACGTCATCTCCGTGGACGGCATCGAGCTGAACGAGTTCGATTTCATCGACATCGGTGAGATCCTGCGTCCGGCGCAGGCCGTCCCGGTGGTGGTCAAGTCGCTGGTGTTCCCCGCCGTGGGCGGGCCTCGGGCCGAGGTGCTGGCCGAGCAGGACGATCTTCTCGCCGCGCATTCCTGAGGGCCGGCCTCGTGGCGAGCGCTGGACTGGGAGCACACGATCCGTCCACGGATCGGGCTGACGCTGTCCGGCGTTTGGGCATGACGGTGGGTGTCGCGGCCAACCGGTGATTCGCAGCTTCGCTGGTACCGTGCTGCTCACGATGCTGCTCGCGCGCTGCGCCGGCCTGCCGAGCGGTTTGTCCGAGCCCACGCCCACGCCGCCAACGCCGGCCAGAGTCCGGGTTGCCTACTCGGCAGTAAGCGGAGGCATGCTGCCATTGTGGCTGGCCAGGGACAGCGGCATCTTTCAAAAGCACGCCCTCGACCTGTCCCTGCTGCTCATCCCCGGCGGCAACAACGCCATGACGGCGCTGGTCGCGGGACAGGTGGACGTCATCGAGTCGGGCGGCTCGGATGCCGTTGCCGCGGACGTGAGTGGCGGCGACGTGGTGGTCATCGGCATGCCGGTGCCGGTGTACCCCTATCAGTTGATGGTTCCGAACGAGATCAGGACAGGCGCCGATCTCAAGGGGAAGAAGCTGGCGGCTGGCGCGGTGGGCAGCTCAGGCGACGTCGCGACCCGAGTCGTCCTGCGCCGGCTCGGCATCGTGCCCGACCGCGATGCCCTCGTGCTGCCTGTAGAGAGCCGTCAGATCGGGACGATCGCCCTGCTGCGGGGTGCCATTCAGGGCGTCGTGGACGACCCTCCCGACACGCTGCTGTTGGAGGCGCAGGGTTTCCACAGCCTGGTCGACATGCCTGATCCGCGGTTTCCCGCGTCACAGACGGCCATCATGGTGCGCCGCTCCTGGCTGGACGACAATCGCGACGTGGCTCAGCGCTACATCGACGCCCGTGTCGAAGCGATCGCTCTGGCGCGGCGCGATCGCGCCCGCTCCATCGGCGTGCTGAGGACCTACTTCGGCAGCGATGACCGCGCCCTGGCGGCGACCTACGACTACTACGTCGGCAAAGTCATCGCCCAGCTGCCCTATCCGCGGCCATCTCAGTTCGCCGACGCCATGGATGAGCTGTCCCGAACCAACAGCGACGTGCCCGATTTCGACGTGCAGCTGATCCTGGATGATTCGCTGGTCCGCAGCGCCGTAGCCCGCGGCCTGGCCGGCTAGGAGACGGCCCCCGTCTCTACGGTTGGGTTTCCCGGCATCCGTCGCTCCGCCGGGTGCAGCGCGCCGAGGCCCCGCGCCCAGGCAGCTCGAGATCGTCTTAGCTTTGCAAGGGATTGGGAGGGCAATCCGGAACGGCGGGGCGCGAGGCCCCGCGCTACACGGTCTTGCCGAGGTGAGCCGGTGCGGCTACCTTCTCAGAACTTCTTCGGCTCCCACTCGTAGTTGGGATCTTTGTAGGCCTGCTCAGGCATGGCTGACTTCAGTCCGCGCTTGCCAAGCTCCTCCTCGAAGAGCTGGCGCACCGCGGGATCCTCGGCTGAGTACTCGATCTGGTCACGGAGCCGGTCCTCGACCTTCTCGGCGTAGCCATGGAACTGCATGGGTGGGTGCAGCGCCAGGTAGCGCGCAGCCTTGCCACCGAGATTGAAGTGCTGGTGGAACCAGCGGTTTGGCGGGACGAACAGCGCCGCTTCCTGCCAGGGGACGATGATCTTCTCGCGGCCCTCTTCCCACATGACGGAGTAGCCCTCGCCGCCGGGAATGATGATCACCCGGCCGGGTCCGTGGCGGTGCGCCTTCTTGTACGTCAGCGGCGGGAAGACTGACATGTGGCAGCTCATGTCCGAGCCGGCAAACTGGATCGTTACCGTGGCTCCGCCCGCGCCCCGATGCGTGTTGGCGTCGAGCTTGTCCCAGGCGCTCATGTCGGGGAAGAAGTTGCCGTACCAGAAGGCGCGGTTGGGGTCTCCTGAGTCCGTCCAGCGCAAGCCCCCGCCGCCGTTCACGACCTTGGCTTCAGAGAAGAAGTCCTGCTGGGTGGCGAACTCGCTCACCCTGGCTTGATAGGGATTGTTGAGGAAGAAATCCGGGTCAGGCACGATCGACATGGCCAGGGGGAGGTAGCTGTAGTGCAGCAGCCGGACGGGCTTCTCGCCCTGCATGTTGCTGAATTGGCGGTAGGCGTTGTTCGGCACCAGGAACATCGAGCGGTCCTGCCACTCGAAGCTCTTCGGCGTTGGCGCCGCATCGTTCCACACGCTCGTCACGCCGCGCCCTGAGACCACGTAGACGACTTCGTCGACAGCCAGCCGGTATGGTGGAAGCGTCTGGCCGGGAGGGATCTCGGTCACTCGGGCCTCACTCACGCCTTCCTGGCCCATGAGCTGGATGAACGCAGCGTTGCACTTGCGCTCCTCCCACCAGCTCAGCTCCACGCTGCGTACGTCGCGAACAAAGAAGCCGCGATGAACGGGCACTCCGCGACCTTCCATCCATTCGTCGTAAGCGAACTTGGTCCGCGGGGTATCCTGCTGCGGCTGGGCTACTGCCAACTGAAACTCCTAAGCGAAGTGTGCCGACGAAATGATAGAACGAGCCGTTAAAACAGCAGCTTGACGCCTCGTCCGACGCCTCTAGGACCCGATAGTGCTCTTCAGATGCGCCTGGATGAAGCCATCGAGATCGCCGTCCAGCACACCCTGAGCGTTTGAGGTCTCGTGTCCGCTGCGGTTGTCTTTCACCATGGTGTAGGGGTGCAGCACGTAGGAGCGAACGGCGTTGCCGAAGTCGGCCGCGTGATACTCGCCCTTCATGCGGGCGTGCTCTTCCTGCTGCTCCTCGAGCCGCTTTTCCACCAGCTTGGCGCGCAGGATCTTCATCGCCACGTCGCGATTCTGCATCTGCGATCGCTCGTTCTGGCAGGTGACGACAATCCCGGTCGGCAGATGCGTGATGCGCACTGCCGATTCGGTCTTGTTCACGTGCTGGCCGCCGGCCCCGGTGGAACGGTAGGTATCGACGCGCAGGTCCTTCGGATCGATTTCTATCGCGCCATCCTCCTCGACCTCGGGCATCACCTCCACCAGCGCGAACGAGGTGTGACGGCGGTGGGCGGCGTCGAAGGGTGACAGGCGCACCAGCCGGTGCACGCCGCGTTCGCCTTTGAGGTACCCGTAGGCGTCCCGCCCGGTGATCTCCACCGTGGCGCTCTTGATGCCGGCCTCTTCCCCCTCGGAGGTATCCACCACCTCGGTCTTGAGCTTGTGGTCCTCAGCCCAGCGCAGGTACATGCGCAGCAGCATCTGGGTCCAGTCCTGCGAATCGACTCCTCCCGTTCCCGCGTGGACCGCCAGGATGGCGTTGCTGTGGTCGTACTCGCCCGACAGGAACAGCTCGAACTCGCGCTCGTCGATCCGTGTGCTCAGCTCCGCTGCCTGTGACTGGATGTCCCTGGCCAGGTCCTCGTCCTCATCGGCCTCGGCCAGCTCGAACAGCGCCCACAGATCGTCGACCTGCCGCGCGATCTCTCGCCAGTGGTCCGTTTGCTCGTGCAGGCCGGCGATGCGCGCCATCGTCGCCTGCGCCGCCCGGTTGTCGTCCCAGAAGTCGGGTTGGGTCGACTCCTGTTCTAGGCGAGCAGCCTCCTGTTCTTTCGCAGGCAGGTCAAAGTCGCACCAGGAGGTCAGAGATACGCGAGCGTAAGGCGATCAAGCGATCGCGAACTTCTTGCATGAGCCAGCGAAGTATAGGGGGGATTGGGCGTTTAGGGCCCAGGGTCGAGTGGTGAGAAAACGCTCTCGGCCCTGGGCCTGTTCGAACGCTAGCGCCGGCGCAGACGCCGACCAGCGAGGGGAGCACCCCCGAGCAAGACGGCGCCCAGGACGTACGACCAGGCTGGAACGCCTGGGACGCCACTGCCGCCGCCGGTCTTGGGCAGCGCCGCCGGCGCTTGGACGGGCGCCTGGATCGGCGCGCCGCCGACGACGGTAATCGTGCCAACCATGCCCAGCTCGGCATGCAGGATGCAGTAGTACTTGTACGTTCCGGGCGCGGTGAACTGCAGGCTGTAGCTCTTCGGGGCACCGGGCACAGGGCCATAGAGCCCCGAGTTCACCAGTCCGGTGCCGTTGTAGGTGTTGCCGCCGGACGGCGCGAAGTACTTCTCAAAGCCCGGCTGGGCCGGAGTGATGGTCGGCCCTCCGGAAGAGAAGGTGACCGTGTGCGGCACGACCGGATCGGTATCGGTCCAGGTCACCGTGTCACCGACCTTCACCGTGAGGTCCCCACCCAGGAAGCGCGCGCTGTAGGCGTTGCCCGATCCGACGCTGCTCGGCACCGTCCAGGTGGTGCTGCCGCCGGCGCCCCGCGCCTGGGTCACGTTGGCAGCGGCCACCAGCGCTTGCGTGGCGCCGATAGCGGCCTGGATCTGCTGGTTGCCGGTAGCGCTGGCCTGGTCTTGGGTTTGCGGATAGGCCGTGCCCGGCGCCTGGACCACCAGCTGCCCGGCCATACCGGGATGGATCAGGCACAGGTAGGTGTACGTTCCCGGCGCGGCCGTGATGGTCAGGGTGTAGTCCTTGAACGCCAGGCCGGAGCTGACCTTGTTGGTGCCGTCCCAGGCGGTTCCCGCCACCGGCGTCGTGGCTTCCGGGCTGGCCGGGTTGATCGGTGACGGCCAGCCGAAGCTGATCGTATGCGGCTCGCCCGATCCGATGTGCCAGGTTACGCCGTCGCCCTGATCGACCGTGAGCTTGGCAGGACCGAAGACGAGCGCCTGGATGGCCTGATCCTGTGTTCCACCGGTAGTAACGGTCCAGTTCTGGGCGGTGGCGAAGGCCCCCAGCGGCGTGCTCAGCGCGGCGACCAGCAACGTTATCGTGATGCCTATCCGCACGAAGATTCGCATTCCCTTCTCCTTTGGCATAGCTAGCAAACTGGCAATATTTCAGCCTGGCCTATACTAAAGCCCGACCTTTCCGCGGTCAAGAAACAAGCGGCGGGTGGCCCTCCGAACACCTGCCGGCCAACCTGGAGAAGGCTTTGCTGACTGCCTTCCGGCGACTGCCGGGCCTTGCGCTGGCCTGTCTGCTGCTGTCCGGTTGTGGCAGCGCGACCTCTGCGCCAGCGAGCAGCCCATCTTCGGCCAGCGCTGCCGCGACCGCTGCAACGCCGGCCTCCACGTCCACGGCGACCCCGAGCGCGCCCTCGCCAACCTCGACGCCTTCGCCAACGCCCACTGAGCCTGTCAGATCGGTTGCTGCGTCAGTGCCGGCGAGCGCAGCGGTCGTGACGGTGCCCGCGTCGGCGGGAGCCGCCAGCCCAAAGCCGGCCGTCCCCGCTCCCGCCAGCGCCAAGCCTGCCGTTCCCACCGTCACGCCCCCTACCGCGGCTCCCACCGCACCGCCCGCCCCATCGCCGACCGCGGCGGTGAAGCCCGCCGCAGCTTCGGTGACGGTGACGACCGAGGATTTCGACTTCAAGCCGGCCACCATCACCATCTCCGCCGGAGGGACGGTGATCTGGAACAACGCCGGTCCCACGATTCACACCGTGGGCGCCACGGACAACAGCTGGGTGTCAGAGGTGCTGCAGAAGGGCCAGAGCTATAGCCATACGTTCAGCTCGGCCGGGACGTTCAACTACCTGTGCACGCTGCATCCGTTCATGACCGGAACGGTCGTCGTCAAGTAGCGCGCCGCACCTGCCCCCGGCCCGTGCGCCGGCAGCTTTCCGAGCGGTAGTCCTAGCCGAAGAGAGCGATCAGGCGCCGGCCCCGTGGCAGCGCTTGTACTTGCGGCCGCTGCCGCAGGGGCAAGGATCGTTCCGACCGATCTTCGTTGCTGCCGCGACGGGGCGCCGCTCGCCGGCCTCCTGGCGGTTCGTGCTCGCGTGCGCATAGGGGGATTGGCTGTAGGATCGGGCGGCCTGCCTGCTGGACTCCTGCCGCCGGCCGTTCGGCGAAGGCGCAGCCGGAGGCGCTTCCGCTGGGCCGGGCTGCGCTCCGAGGGCCGTGGGCGGCGGTTGAACCACGAGGTTGACGTTGTAGATGGCGTGCACCACGTCGTGCTCGATGGTCGCCATAAGGCTCTGGAAGAGGTCGTACGCCTCCGCCTTGTAGGCCACGAGCGGATCCTGCTGGCCATAGGCCCGCAGGCCGATGCCCTCGCGCAGATCGTCGATGGTGGTCAGGTGGTCCACCCACAGGGTGTCGATGATCTTCAGCAGCACCAGGCGCTCGATGTGGCGCATGAGCGGCGGGCTGAGCTGCTGCTCTTTGGCCTCGTAGGCTTTGTCCGCGGCGTCGAGGATCATCTCCTCGAGCTCGTCGCGGGTCATGAGCTTGAAGTCCTCGGGTGTCCAATCTTCCGGAACTGGGAAGATGGGCTTCAGCGAGCTGAGGAGACCCTCGGTGTCCCAGTTCTCACCGTATTCGTCGGCGCAGTGCGAGCCGATCATCTGGGACAGCTGGCCGTGGATCATGTCCACGATGACCTCGCGCAGGTCTTCGTGTTTCATGATCTTCTGGCGCTCGCCGTAGATGATCTCGCGGTGCTTGTTCATCACGTCGTCGAATTCGACGGTGTGCTTGCGGATGTCGAAATGGAACCCTTCGACCTTGGTCTGAGCCTGCTCGATGGCCCTCGTGACCAGGCCATGCTCGATGGGCGTGTCCTCGTCCATGCCGAGCTTTTCCATGATGTTGGCGATGCGCTCGGAAGCAAAGCGGCGCATCAGGTCGTCATCCAGCGAGACGAAGAAGCGGGAGGTTCCGGGGTCGCCCTGCCGGCCTGCGCGGCCCCGCAGCTGGTTATCGATGCGGCGGGATTCGTGGCGCTCCGTCCCGATGATGTGCAGCCCGCCCATGCCGATGACTTCATCGTGTTCGACGGCACACTGCGCGCTGTGTCGGTCCAGCAGCGCCTGGTAGTCTTTCTCCCCGCCTGACGCTTCCCATTCGTGCTTGGCCAGCCCTTCGGGATTGCCGCCCAGGAGGATGTCGACGCCGCGCCCGGCCATGTTGGTAGCGACCGTCACCGCGCCCTTGCGCCCGGCCTGGGCCACGATGCCGGCCTCGCGCTCGTGGTTCTTGGCATTCAGGACTTCGTGGGGGATGCCCTTGCGCGACAGCAGCTGGCTGAGCCGTTCCGATTTCTCGATCGAGACCGTGCCGATCAGCACGGGCTTACCTTCGTTGTGCAGCTCTTCGATCTGCTCCACCACCGCTCTGAACTTGCCCTGCTCGTTCTTGTACACCAGGTCGGGCTGGTCCTTGCGGATCATCGGCCGGTTGGTGGGGATGGTGAGCACGTCGAGCTTGTAGATCTTGTTGAGCTCCTCCGCTTCAGTAGAAGCCGTGCCCGTCATCCCGGAGAGCTTCTTGTACAGACGGAAGAAGTTCTGGAAGGTGATGGCGCCGAGCGTCTTGTTCTCGCGCTCGACGCGCACCCCCTCCTTGGCCTCGATGGCCTGGTGCAGGCCCTCGCTGTAGCGCCGGCCGATCATCTTGCGGCCGGTGAACTCGTCGATGATGATGACCTGGCCGTTCTCGACGATGTAGTCCCGGTCGTTCTTGAAGATGACCTCGGCTTTGAGGGCGTTGTCCAGATAATGCGCCAGCAGATAGTTCTGCTCGTCGTAGATGTTGTCGACGCCGGCCAGCTGCTCGACGCGAGCGATGCCCTCCTCCGTCAGGCTGACGGCCTTGAGCTTCTCGTCGACGACGTAGTCCTCTTCGAATCGTAGCTGGGTGGCGATGCGAGCAAACTGGTAATAACGGTCGGTCGCTTCTTCGGCAGGGCCCGAGATGATGAGCGGGGTGCGCGCTTCGTCGATCAGGATGTTGTCGACTTCGTCGACGATGGCATAGTGCAGCTCGCGCTGCACCGGCTCGGCCTCGCCGATGACCAGCCGCCCCATGGGGTCAACCACGATCGGCGGCGTGATCATATTGTCGCGCAGGTAGTCGAACCCGAACTCGTTGTTCGTGCCGTAAGTGATGTCAGCCTGGTACGCGGCGCGCTTCTCGGGCCCGTAGGGCTCCATGGTGGACTGCACGCAGCCGACGGAGAGTCCCAGCAGGTTGTAGACCTTGCTCATCCACTCCGCATCACGCCGTGCCAGGTAATCATTGACGGTCACGACGTGTACGCCCTTGCCTTCGAGGGCATTGAGGAACGCAGGCAGCGTCGCCACCAGCGTCTTGCCCTCGCCGGTTCGCATCTCAGCGATCTTTCCCTGGTGCAGGACGATGCCGCCCAGTAATTGGACGTCATAGTGCCGCTGGCCAAGCGCGCGCTTGGCGCCTTCCCGCACCAGCGCAAAGGCTTCAGGCAGGATGTCGTCCAGCGTCTCACCCTCGGCCAGCCGCTGCTTCAGAGCCGCGGTCTCCTCACGGAGCGCCTCGTCAGACAGGCCGGCGTAGTCGGGCTCGATCTCGTTGATCTCGTCGACGATGGGTTGGAGCTTGTTGAGCTCCTTCTGGTTGGGATCGCCGACGAGTTTCGTCAGCAGCTTGCCGGCTCCCGGCAGCACCTTCAGCATGAGTATTCCTTCAGGGTCAGGGACGTGAGTCTGTGGCGGATCATAACAATCTGACGGGGGCTTGCGGATGGTTCGAGCGAGCTGCGATCCGGGCTTGAGCCGCCATTACTCCAGGCGCGCGCCAACGATAGCGGGCTGGCCGCGGAGGAACTCCGCGGCGGCCATCGGCTTGCGTCCTTCGAGCTGCACCTGCTCCAGCCGCAAGGTTCCGGCCCCGGTTACCACCTCCAGGCCCTCGACGACGCTCCCTATCGGCCGGCTTTCGAGCGAAGGCTCCCGCGCCGTAGCCGCAAGAACCTTCAGCAGCTTGCCGTCCCAGTGGGTGAATGACCCCGGCCAGGGCGTGTAGGCGCGAACCTCCCGCGCCAGACGGCTGGCGGGCTTGGACCAATCGATGCGCCCGTCCTCTTTGGTCAGGCGAGGAGCGTACGTCGCCAGCGCTTCCTTCTGGCGGACTGGCGTGATCATGCCTCGCACTCGCAGCTGCAGGACTTCCACCAATAGGCTGGCGCCGAGGCTGGCGAGCTTGTCCGTGAGCGTCCCGGCGTTGTCATGAGGCTCGATGGGAATGGAGCGCTGTCTGAAGACCGGGCCCGTGTCCCACCCCTCCGCCAGGCGCATGATGCTCACGCCTGCTTCCGCGTCTCCGTTCAGCAGCGCGGCAGCCACGGGCGAGGCGCCGCGATAGCGAGGAAGGAGCGAAGCGTGCACGTTCATGGAGCCCAGTGGCGGCAGCGTCAGCAGCCAGTAGGGAATCTTGTGGGCGTAGGCGACGACGACCAGGACCTCGGGCTTGATGCTCTCGATGCGCTCTCGCACGTCGTCGAGCCGCTCCGGCTGGGCGATCTCCAGGCCGTGCTCGGCTGCCAGCCGCTTGACCGGCGGAGGCTGCGGCTCCTGGCCGCGTCCCGCCGGCCGGTCGGGTTGGGTCAGCACCAGCTGTGGCGCAAAGCTGCTGTCCAGCAATGCCTGGAGCGACGGCACCGCGAAGTCCGGCGTGCCGGCAAAGATCAGACGCGTCACGGACAGCCCCGGCAGCACAGCTCCGGGCGCTCAGCGGCTCGCATAATGAAAGTCCACCACGCCCATCCCGATCAGCCAGGCTGGCACGGCTTCATACATCAGCCATTCCGCCGGCTGTCCCTCGGCCACCGCCATGGCGGAGATCCAGTTGCGGATCTCCTCTGCGCCGTTGCCTCCTTCAGCGACCTCGGCGGGGCTGAGGGCCAGGAGATCGCTCAGCGACCCCTCGCCGAACAGCCGCACCCAGCGCCGATCGAACTCCCTGTTGATCCGGCCCTGTCCCGGCACGCCGATGAAGTGCGACATGCCGCCCGCACCGATCACGGCCACTCGGTCGTCGCCCGGAAAGCTTTCGACGGCCCGGCGCAGCTCTGTGCCGAAGTGCGCTGACCGCGCCAGGGTGGGCAGCGGCGGCTCTATGCAGTTCTGGAAGGTAGGGATCAGTGGCAGATCGAAGGCCGGCAGCGTGTACCGCAGCGGGACGAACGTGCCATGGTCCAGCTTCATGTGAAAGCTTTTGGCGGGGTCCATGCCGCCTTGCTGGTACATGTGCCGCACGATGTGCTTGGCCAGGGTCGAATTCCCAGGCAAGCTCACCTCGCGACCGAAGCGCAGGTCATCCTCCGGTCCAATCCAGCTGTCGGCAACGCCAATGCAGTAGGCCGGGAAGTTGTTCAGGAAGAAGTTGTTGAAGTGATCGTTGCTGATGGTAAGCAGGGTTGTGGCGCCGGCCGCCGCGATGCGCCGGCCCAACTCCGCGAACGCCTCGATCGTCCGCGTGCAGACCGCCTCGCCGGCAGCCTCCCAGGTCGTAATCAGGTTCGGAGCGTGTCCGGCGGCAAACACGCCCACGATCTTGGCCATGGATGCGATCCTACCCCGCGATCCGCGGTGGGAGCAGGACAGAGGAGATCTAGATCGCTACCGGAACCTTCTCCCCGGACGCTTGGCGCTCGGACTGCTCCGTGCAGATCTGCTCCTCGTCCGCGTAGCGAACGTTGGTCGCTTTGTCGGTGTAGAGGATGCCGTCCAGGTGGTCAATCTCGTGCTGCAGGCAGCGGGCGAACCAGCCCTCGGCTCTGAACCGTGTCTCGTGCCCATGCTCGTCTCGGCCCTTCACGGTCACCCATTCGTGTCGCTCGACGTCGCCGCGCATGCCCGGGACGCTCAGACAGCCTTCGGCCGCGACGACCATCTCCTTGGAAGCCTTGACGATCTCAGGGTTCACCAGGGCAATGGGCTCGTGCTCCTCGTCCTGCATGTCCACCACGATCAGCCTCATGCTCACGCCGACTTGCGGCGCGGCCAGGCCGATGCCGGGTGTCTCGTTGTTGTACATGGTGTGAAACATGTCGTCGATCAAGCGGCGCAGCGAGTCGTCGACACGGCTGATCTTCTTGGCCTTTTGGCGAAGGATCGGATCGCCGTCCTGGCGCACTGGGAGGAGCTTCGGCATCGCGCGGAGAGTATAGCGAGCACGACTCCCCGCATCCGTGATTCCGTATGATGGCCACGGCGCCGGATAAAGCGGTTGTGCCGGGGTCTGCCGCCACCGGCAGACAATTGTTCTTGCTGGAGGGGTCATGCTGCTGGACGGGAAGGTCGCGATCGTCACCGGAGGCGGACAGGGTATCGGCAAACGCTACTGCCGCGGGCTGTCCGACGAAGGTGCCCAGGTGGTGGTGGTGGACATCGCCGAAGAGGCGGCCAGGCAAACGGCAGCGGAGATCGGCGGGCTGGCCGTGCGCGCCGACATCTCCGACGAAGGCAGCGTGCGGGAGATGGTTTCTCGCGCCAAGCAGGCCTATGGCAAGGTTGACATCCTAGTCAACAATGCCGCGCTGTTCACGGAGACGCTGCCCCGCCGGGACTTCGATCGAATCCCCGCGGCCGACTGGGAGCGAGTCCTGCAGGTGAACGTAATCGGTACCTGGCTGTGCTGCTCCGCGGTGGCGCCGCTCTTTCGGGAGCAGCGCAGCGGCGTGATCGTCAACATCTCCTCGAACACCATCTATCACGGCTCCAAAGGCTTCATGCATTACGTCACCAGCAAGGCGGCGGTGTGGGGCATGACCCACTGTCTGGCCAACGAGCTGGGCGATTATGGGGTTCGGGTCAATACTATTGCACCCGGGCTGACCTCCAGCGAGCACGTCCGGGAGCGCTACGACGCCGACTACCTGGCTTCACGATCCCAGGCGCGCCTGTTCAAGCGTGAGCAGCTGCCGGAAGACCTGGTGGGCACGCTGGTCTTCCTGTGCTCCGACCGCAGCGCCTTCATGACCGGCCAGACCATCAGCGTTGACGGCGGAACGATACTCCACTAGACCAGGAGCTCTCCCGGCCGGCCTGCCGCCTGGGCGTGCCTGCGCCTACGCCTTGGGTAAGTCGCTCAGGAAGCGCAAGTCGACGAACTGATCCGCCTTGGCGTTCTTCGCGGCCGGAACCGTGTCGGACAGGAAATCGACCATTGCCTGGATGCCCTGCATGGTTGGCTGCATCGATGGCTCGAAGGCGGCCATGGTGCTGTAGAAGTCGTACGTCTTCTTGGCGATGACCGGGTCGCCAATCTTTGCGTACTGGTCCAGCACCTTCAAGGCGAGGTCCGGTTGGGCCTTCCAGGCAGCTATCCCGTCGCGATACGCCGCTAGCAGCGGTTTCAAACCCGCTGCCAGCTGATCGAAACGCGACTTCCGCGCTACCAGCCCGGTGTTCTGGTAAGGCTGGTCGAAGATGTCGCGCAGCACGTGAAAGCCCTGGCCCTCCACCTGGAACGACTGCGGCGGAGCGACAATGCCGGCGTCCACCTGGCCGGAGAGCATAGCTGCGAGGATGTCGGCGGCGTTGCCGATTGGCCGGATCTGCACGTCGGAGGGCTTCAGGCCGAGCAACTTGAGCGAAACCTGGGCCGAGTAGTCGACCGGCGTTCCCGGCTTGTCCGAGGCAATGATCTTGCCCTTGAGCTGATCGGCGGAGGTGATGCTGTTCTTGGTGTAGAGCGCCAGGATGGGCCGGTTCAAGCAGGAGGCGATGAACACGATGTCGAGCTTGCCGTTGAGGTCGGCGGTGATGACCGGCGCGGCAGATACCTCCTGAACGTCGATGCCGCCGGCAATCATCGACTGCATGGCGGTTGCGGTCTCGATCAGTGGCATCTCCACTGCCACGCCGTACTTGTCGAAGGCGCCGATCTCCTTGGCCATCCACAGCGGCGCGAACGATCCGACCGGGGAGCCGTAGGAGACAGTGAGCTTGGGGATGCCCGCCTTGGCAGCGGCGCTGCCGGCTGGTGAGGCAGCGGCCGAAGCGCTGCCGGCTGGCTTGGCAGACGCCGGCCCGGCCGCGCTCGAAGCTGGGGCCGCCGATCCTCCGCAGGCTTCCAATAGGCCGCCCAGACACAATGCGCCGGCTGCAATGCCGGACAGACGCAGGAAGTCACGCCGCGATCGCCACATGATGTCCATGCCATTCCTCCCTCGAGACGAATTGCCGCGCATTGTTACACACGGCAGCGGCCGGCCGCTGCCGGTCTACAGCACGCTGGCGGGGTCGACGTCGATCGCCCAGCCGGAAGGTAGGTCGCTCAGCAGCACGGGGCGTATGTCTCGGCCCCTGGCGAGGATTTGCCAGCGGAACTTGCCGTGCGATTTTTCGAGGTAGGGCGGCAGCGGCCCTGTGAGCTCGATTGGTGGATCCACGCTTTGGACACGCTCGCTCAGCTGCTTGAACAGCTCGCCGGCTTCGCGCTGGCATCTGTCCGCGCTGGTGTGCGAGTAAACGAACCGCACGACGTGGCTGAAAGGCGGGTAGCCCAACCGCTTGCGGAACTGGATCTCGCTTCGGAAGAACGCATGAAAGTCATGGCGGCTGGCCATCGACAGACAGGGATGCTGCGGGTTGTAGGTCTGGATCACGACGGAGCCGCCGCCTGGTCCACGGCCGGCGCGGCCGGCCACCTGGGTCAGCAGCTGAAACGAGCGCTCGGCCGCCCTGAAGTCGGGGAGCTGCAGGATGGCGTCCGCCGAGACGACGCCCACCAGGGTGACCAGGGGGAGATCGTGCCCCTTGGCCACCATCTGGGTGCCCACCAGGATGTCGGTTTGGTGGCTGCGCATGGAATTGACAACGCGCTCGTGATCCTCTCGGGTCCTGGCGGTATCCCTGTCCCAGCGCAGCACCCGCGCCTGCGGCAGCAGCGCCTCCACCTCCTCGACCACCCGCTGAGTGCCGAGGCCGAAGTACCGGATGCGCCTGGAAGAGCACTCGGGGCAGTGCTGCGGCGGCTGTCCCGCCCGTCCGCAGTTGTGGCACATCATGCGGTTGCCGACGGCGTGGAACGTGAACGGGAGCAGGCAGTCCTGGCATTCGAGCACATATCCGCATTCCCGGCACATGACGAAGGTGGACGCGCCGCGGCGATTCAGAAAAAGGATCGCCTGCTCCCTGCGGGCCAGCGTCTCGCGCAGCCGGTCCTGCAGCTCTCGGCTGAAGATACCCCGATTGCCGGCCTGCAGCTCCTGGCGCATGTCCACGACACGGACAGGCGGCATCCAGTTTGCGTCCTCCGTGCCTGTCCTGGCCGTGCCGTCCCGGCCGCCGCCCGGGCGCGGCGCTCCCAGGCTGCCGGGGCCGGCAACCCGCTCGGGCAGCGTCAGCAGGGTGAAGATGCCGCGTTGGGCCCGGTAGTACGAGCCGAGGTCCGGCGTGGCGCTGCCCAGGATGACCTTGGCCCCGGTGAGCTGAGCCAGCTTGATGGCCGTCTCGCGGGCGTGGTAGCGCGGCGATTGCTCCTGCTTGTAGGTCCAGTCATGCTCCTCGTCAATCACGATGAGTCCCAGATCGCCGACCGGGGCGAACAGCGCCGATCGCGGGCCAATGACCAGGTCCACCTGGCCGCGCTGGATGCGGCGCCACTCCGCGTAGCGCTGGCGGACGCTGAGGGCGCTGTGCAAGACGGCGACTCGGTTAGGGAAACGCGCCGCGCAGCTGGCGATGGTTTGCGGCGTGAGGGAGATCTCGGGTACCAGCAGCAGGGCGCGTTTGCCCTGTTCGAGACACGCCGCGATTGCCTGGAGGTAGACCTCGGTCTTGCCCGAACCGGTGACGCCGTGCAGCAAGAATGTCCCGCTGCGCTCCCGGATTGCTGCCAGCGCCTGCTCCTGCGCCGGCGTCAATCTCAGAGGCAGGATCTGCGCCGTCTCGGGCACTAGTGGAGGATCCTCGTCTGCCGCGGACTCCACTTGGGCCAGTCCGCGCTCCACCAGCTGGCGCAGCCCGAGCTCGGATGGAAGTGCGCGGGCATCGATACCTAACGGGGCCAGCAGCAGCGTCTCGAAGGTTTCGAGCTGTCGCGGCGCGCGCGCCAGGTCCAGCAGCGCCTGGCCGATGTCAATGCCGGGAGCCAGCCTGGCCACGCGTCGCAGCCGCGGCGCGCCGGCGGGCGGCGGGAGAAACAGCGCGACGGCGTCCTTGATCGGCGCGGCGTAATGCGCTGCTATCCAGGCAGCCAGCTGAATCTGGTGTGGCGCCAGGAGCCGCTCCGCTGCTTGGAGCAGCGGCCGGGCGTCCGGTACCCCCTCGTCGGTCAGCCGAAATACGACGCCGGGCAGCTGCTGCCGGCCGAACGGCACCACGACCTGCTGCCCCGGAATGACCTCCACGCCCTGGGGGACCTGGTAGGTGTACGTCTGACTGCCGCGGCGAATGTTGGTATCGACGACGACCTCGACGAACGCCGCCATGCCCGACCTACGACCGACGCGGGGTAGGGGAAGCAGCTTCGCCCGCCACTGCCTCGGCTGCCATCTCGATTCCGCCTTCCTCGCTCGCCAGGTACTCCTTGATGAGCTCCGCCAGGTTGAGGCTGAACCCCGGCACGCCGGCGATCTCGTCTACGGTCGCCTGGCGCAGGCCTTTGACCGAGCCGAACTGCCGCAGCAGATCCTTCTTTCGTCTGGGGCCGATGCCCGGCACCTCATCCAGCTGCGATGAGATGGACATCTTGGCGCGGACCGTCCGATGATACGTGATGGCGAACCGATGGGCCTCGTCGCGCAGCCGCTGCACCAGGTACAACCCCTGTGAAGTGGCCGGCAAGATAATCGGGTCGGGGATGCCCGGCAGGAACAGCTCCTCGCGCTCCTTGGCCAGTCCGGCCACGGGGATAGCGTCCACGCCGGCCTCGGACAGCGCCTCGACCGCCGCGCTGAGCTGCCCCTTTCCGCCGTCGATGACGATCAGGTCGGGCAGGCGGCCCCACGAGCTGTCTGCTCCTTCGTCCCCTCCGGCCCGCTTGAAGCGGCGCTTCAGCACCTCTTTGAGCGACGAGTAGTCGTCCGCGCCGGCCACGGTCTTGATCTTGAACCGGCGATAGTCGGCATTCCTCGGACGCCCGCCCACGAACACGACCATGGAGCCGACCGAATCCTTGCCCTGGGTGTTGGAGACGTCATAGCACTCGATGCGCTGCGGCAGGCGGTCGAGCTCCAGGTAATCGGCTAGCTCGGTCAGCCCGGCCTGGACCTTCTGGTCGTCCGTCAGCCATTTCAGCTTCAACGTCTGCAGAGTCTCACGGGCGTTCTTCTCCGCCAGCTCGATCAGGCGAACCTTGTCGCCGCGTTTCGGCACCAGTAGCGCCACCCGCTTCCCGCGTTTCTGACGAAGCCACTCCGCGACGGTGTCCGGGTCTTCAACGTCGTGCTGGAGCAGCACTTCCGACGGCAGGTTGGTGGCCGAGTCGTAATACTGCTCGATGAACTTCTCCAGGATCTCCGCCTCGGTTTCGTCCTGTGTGCCCTGCATCACGTAATCCTGCTGGCCCATCACCTTGCCCAGGCGAATCGTAAGGAGCATCACACAGGCATCGCCGCGCTCTCTGGCCAGGGCGACGACGTCCTGGTCCTCCATGCCGGTGGACACCACCCGCTGCTTCTCCAGAACACGGTTGATGGCCCGTACCCGGTCGCGCATGAGCGCTGCTTCCTCGAACCGCAGCTCGTCGGCGGCTTCGGTCATGCGCCGCTCCATGCCTTTGCGGATGTCGTCGTGACGTCCCTCGAGAAACAGCTGCACGTCATCGATGACCGCGCTGTATTCCTCCTTGGTGCACGCTCGTATGCAGGGCCCGATGCAGCGGTGGATGTAGTAGTCCAGACAGGGCCGGGTCCTGGCGTTGAGCGGCTTGGTGGGGTCCAGTGGCGCGTCGGACATCGGCCGGTTGCAGGAGCGGTAGGGGAAGATGCGCTTGAGCAGCCGCAGCGTATCGTCCAGGGACTTGGAGCTGGTGAAGGGGCCGAAATAGCGTGCGCCGTCCTTGCGATAGTTGCGCGTTCGGTAGACGCGCGGGAAATCCTCGTCCAGCGAGATCTTGATGTACGGGTAGTTCTTGTCGTCCCGCAGCATGACGTTGTACTTGGGCCGGTAGCGCTTGATCAGGTTGCATTCCAGCGCCAGGGCCTCGACCGGGTTGTCTACCAGCACGTAATCCACGTCGGCAATCTGGGCCAGCATGGATCGCTGCTTGGCGGTCTTGGATAGCTCGGCGTTGAAGTACGAGCGCACGCGGCTGCGCAGGCTCTTGGCCTTGCCGACGTACAGCACGGTGCCCTCCGCGTCCTTGTGCAGGTAGACGCCCGGCTTGTCGGGCAGGCTCTTGAGCCTGGCGGCCAGGGCGCGAGTCAGCTCCATGCGTCTATAAGGGTATAGGCATGGGTTGGTGGAGAACCCGGCCTACGGTAATCAGGCGGCGGTATCCGTCTCCCAGGGCTCGATCTCCGGCCGGCGCGGCTTCCGTCCGCGCCGCGGCCGCTCCCAGTCGTCCGGTGCCGGCGGCACAGCCGGAGGATGGCCCTCGCGGCGATGGAGATCCCACAGTCGCGCAATCTCGAGCGAGATCGCCTTCATGCGCTCGCGCTGCTCCTCCGAAAGCAGACGGGTGGCCCCCTGGCTGAACAGCGCGTTACGCTCGGCGATCAACTCGTTGATGCGCTTCATAGCATCAGTCATGTCGATCATCCAGCAGGTAACTTTTGTTTCTGTAGTATCTCAAGTAGGCGTCGCAAAGTAAAGTGCCGGCTGATTGGTTCAGTTGGGCCGCCCTGGCCTCGGATGCGGCGCCTGGGGACTGGCCGGAAGCACCCCCGCCCTGTGCCTGCAGCCCGCCGGTGGTGCCGTCCTCAGACGGGGACGTTCTCCTGGAGCCAGGTGACGATGGGGGCGGCGCGATGGACCTGGTCCGAAATCCAGCTGGCGATGTCCGCGCTTTGCAGCAGCTCCTCCGGGATCTCAGGCGTGGAAACGGCCAGGCCTTTGAGCCGGAGCAGGCCCGCACGCGGGTGATCCTGAGCGAAGGGCGGTGGGACGCGCTTCAGCGCTTCATGCGCTTCGAAGTGGAAGTCCGCGGCCTCGAGCTCCTCGAACAGTCTCTGCAGGGGAGCGCCCGTGCGCTCCTCGGCCACGGCCTGTCGGTAGATCGCCACGGCCTCCTTGCTCATCATCCAGCGCCCCAACGCGGCCACGTTGTCCTCGAGTCCGAAGTGCAGGTAGAAGCCGGGGGTCGACCAATCCTGGACGGCGCGCTCCGAAAGCAGGATGTGGGCGGCAATGTGCGTTTTGAACGGCGACTTATCCAGTGAGAAGCGAGTGTCGCGGTAGATCCGGAAGATCTTTCCCTCCGGCTGGATCGTGGGGAACACGTCTCGCAGCCGGGTGGCCAAATCGGCAATGAGCGCTCGCATGGGCTGTTCCCAAAGCTGCTCGTAGCGAAGCTTGTTGGTCCGGAACCAGTCGCGGCTCTGTTTTGCCTGAAGCTCCAGGAAGAAGTCGTATCCGCCGCCGGGAAAGCCGGTGAACGGCTGTATCCGATCCGCGGTCCGGGTGGCCATTGGCCGTGATTGTAGACGAGCGGTTTAGACCGCTATCGCCTCCCGGTTGGCGATGGCAGGCAGCATCTTGGCCAGGTACTGGCCGGTGTACGAACCCTCGACCAGCGCCACCTCTTCGGGCGTTCCCTCGGCGATCACCGTGCCGCCGGCGTTGCCGCCTTCGGGACCCAGGTCGATGATCCAGTCGACGCTCTTGACCACGTCCAGATTGTGCTCGATGACGATCACGCTGTTGCCGGCGTCGACCAGACGCTGCAGCACGTGCAGCAGGCGCTCGATGTCGGCGAAGTGCAGTCCGGTAGTGGGCTCGTCCAGGATGTACAGCGTCCGCCCGGTCGATCGCTTGGACAGCTCCGATGACAGCTTGATGCGCTGCGCTTCACCGCCGGAAAGGGTGGTGGCCGGCTGTCCGAGGTGGATGTAGCCCAGGCCAACGTCGGCCAGCACCTGCAGCTTGGACTTGATGGCTGGGATGTTCTGGAAGAAGTCGACCCCCTCCTCGACGGTCATCTCCAGCACTTCGGCAATGTTCTTGCCCTTGTAACGGATCTCCAGCGCTTCGCGGTTGTAGCGCTTGCCCTTGCATACCTCGCACGGCACATACACGTCCGGCAGGAACTGCATCTCGATCTGGATGATGCCCTCGCCATGGCAGGCTTCGCACCGGCCGCCCTTGACGTTGAAGGAGAAGCGGCCCGCCTGGTAGCCGCGGAGCCTGGCTTCCGGCACCTGCGCAAAGACCTCGCGGATCTGGCCGAACACGCCTGTGTAGGTGGCCGGATTCGAACGCGGCGTCCGTCCGATGGGTGACTGATCGACGTCGATGACCTTGTCCAGGTGCTCCAGGCCGCGGATCTCGTCGTGCGCGCCCGGGCGATCCTTGGCGCGATACAGGTGTTGGGCGAGGCGCTTGTACAGCAGTTCGTTGATGAGTGTGCTCTTGCCCGAGCCGGACACGCCGGTTATCCCCACGAACATGCCCAGCGGGATGCGCACGTCGATGTTGCGCAAGTTGTGCTCGCGAGCGCCCACGATCTCGAGGAGCTTGCCGTTGCCTCGCCGCCGCCGGCCGGGCACCCGGATCTCCCTGTGCCCGGACAGGTACTGGCCTGTCAGCGAGCGCTGGCAGGCCAGCACGTCGTCGAGAGTCCCTTGGACGACCACCTCGCCGCCGTGCTCGCCGGCTCCGGGCCCGATGTCGATAACGTGGTCGGCGGTGCGGATGGTCTCCTCGTCGTGCTCGACCACCAGCAGGGTGTTGCCCAGGTCCCGCAGATGGACGAGCGTCTTCAGCAGCCGGCCGTTGTCGCGCTGGTGCAGGCCGATGCTGGGCTCGTCCAGGATGTAGAGCACCCCCATCAAGCCGGAGCCGATCTGCGTCGCCAGCCGGATCCGCTGGGCTTCTCCTCCGGCCAGCGTGGCCGCCGCCCGGTCGAGCGTCAGGTAGTCCAGGCCCACGTTCACCAGGAATCGGAGCCGGGCCCGGATCTCCTTCAGGATCTGGCTCGCGATGAGCTGCTCGCGCGGCGTGAGCGTGAGGCCGTCGAAGAAGGTCGTAACTTCACCCACCGACATCCGCGTGACGTCCACGATGGAGCGATCGCCCACCGTCACCGCCAGGACCTCCGGTTTGAGCCGCTTGCCCTGGCACTCCGGGCAGGGCCGGCTGGACATGAACTTCTCGAAGAACTCGGTTTTCAGGTATTCCGAGGTTGTTTCCTTGTAGCGCCGCTCGAGGTTGGGGATGACCCCTTCGAAGGTGGTCTTGTACTCGCGCTGCCTGCCGTAGCGATTCTCGTACACCAACGAGATCTCTTCGCCGCCGCTGCCGTACAGGATCTTGTCGATCTTGTCCTTGGGCACGTCCTTGACGGGCGTGCGCAGGTCGATGCCATAGTGCCGCGCGGCGGACGACAGCATCTGCCAGTGATAGGCGCTGTGATTGGCCTTCTCCACGAATGGCGCCACCGCGCCCTCCGCCAGGCTGAGGTGCGGGTTGGGGATGACCAGCAGCGGATCGAACTCCATGGTCGTGCCCAGACCCGTGCAGGTGGGGCATGCCCCGTGGGGATTGTTGAACGAAAAGGTGCGCGGCGCGAACTCCTCGAACGACATGTGTCCCAAGGGGCAGGCAAACAGCTCCGAGAAAGCCGTCTCCTTGTTGGTGTCGATCTGCACCACGATGGCGCTGCCTCCGCCCAGCTTGAGGGCGGTCTCCAGTGAGTCGGCCAGACGGGTCTGGATGTCGTCCTCCACCACCAGGCGATCGATGACGACCTCAATGGTGTGGTTCTTGTAGCGATCCAGCTCCAGCGTTTCCGAGGCATCGCGGACCTGGCCATCTACCCGAACCCGCACGTACCCCGCCTTGCGAACGTCGTCGAAGATGTGGCGATACTCGCCCTTGCGATCCTTGACCAGCGGTGACAGGACCATGATGCGCGTGCCCTGAGGCAGCTCCAGCACCTGGTCCACGATCTGCTGCACCGTCTGGCGCTCGATCACCCTGCCGCAAACGGGGCAGTGCGGACGGCCTATGCGGGCAAACAGCAGCCGCAGGTGGTCGTAGATCTCGGTGATGGTCCCTACGGTCGAACGAGGGTTCCGGCTGGCGCTCTTCTGGTCGATCGAAATCGCCGGCGAGAGGCCGATGATGTCGTCTACGTCCGGCTTCTCCATCTGACCCAGGAACTGGCGAGCATAGGCGGAGAGCGATTCGACGTAGCGCCGCTGTCCCTCGGCGAAAATGGTGTCGAAGGCCAGCGATGACTTACCGGAGCCCGACAGCCCGGTGATGACGACGAGCTTGTCGCGCGGGATCTCGATGTCGACGTTCTTGAGGTTGTGCTCGCGCGCCCCGCGGACGACGATCGAATTCTGGGCCACCTCGGCTAAGTTTAGTGGCGCTGGTGTTGATAAAGAGCGACGAGAGGCCGGACCCCGCCCGCGCCGGCGGCCCGCAATCCGCGTCTGGGCCCCAGGATGTCCTGCCCAGGAGCTTCTATCAGCGCCCCACACTGCTCGTTGCGCAAGCGTTGCTCGGCAAGACCTTGGTCCACGGCGACCTGCGGGTGCGCATTGTCGAGACGGAGGCCTATCTGGGTCCGGACGACCTGGCGAGCCATGCGGCGGGCTGGCGCCGGACACCCCGAAACGAAGTGATGTATGGCCCGGCCGGCCACGCCTACGTCTACTTCATCTACGGCATGTACTTCTGTCTGAACGTGGTCACCGAAGACGAAGGCTTTCCGACAGCCGTCCTGATCCGAGCCGGAGACCCGGGAGCTCGGGGGCCCGGCGTCCTGTGCCGGGAGCTGGGCCTCACTCGCGAGCACAATGGGCTGGATCTGACCGCTGGCGGATCGCTGCGCATCGAAGCCGGGCCGCCGCCGCGCGAGAAGGTGGTCGAGGCGCCTCGCGTGGGCGTCGACTACGCCGCTGATTGGGCAGCTAAGCCGCTGCGCTTCTACCTGGATGGCAATCCCTGGGTATCGCGCAAGCTCAGAGGGCGACAGCCGGACGTGCGATAGTGCCTCCGGCCGCGGCTGTTCGCCGTTGCTCGTTGGTCTGTGCTCGGCTATCTCGATGTCGCGGTTGCGGGCACAAGAAGGCTGGCGGGTGCTCCGTGCACGGGCCGTTAGCGGAAGCGGAACGACTGGTGTTTGACCGAGGTTGCGACGCAGGTAGGCAGCGATGTGGCCCGCGTCGCGAGCTTAGCTTAGGACAGTGCTATCGCGCCCTCACCTTGTCGAAGCAGTCGCTGCAATAGACCGGGCGGTCGTTCCTGGGCAGGAACGGCACCTGAGTCTCAGCGCCGCATTCCGCGCAGATGACGTCATGCATCTCGCGGCGTGATCGGTAGGCTCCGCCTCCGCTCGAGTAAGAGCCGCCACTCTGGCGGGCTACCTTGGCAGCGGATCGGCAGGATGGGCAGCGCTTGGGTTCGTTCATAAGACCCTTCATTTGATAGAACTGCTGCTCGCCCACCGTAAAGGTGAAGGGCGAACCGCAGTCTACGCACGTCAAGGTCTTATCGGCAAGGCTCATTGCAACCTCCTAAGCTTGCCGCGCACTATACAGAAACAAACAACCAAGGTCAACTGTCAAATTTCTCGAGATGCAGTATCCCGTTAGTAGGCGGGCTTGGCTGGTCAGTCAAGGATACGGTCCCAGAAGAAGGGCAGCCGGTCGGAGGCGGCAGCACCTTTGAGGGCATGGAAAAGTGGTCCGTAGCGG
>Ga0070741_10000516_pt1 | contig 138284 bp, 140 predicted proteins | sample Coa_R1_4_FD_66440 | JGI IMG/M metagenome (GOLD analysis project Ga0070741, IMG submission 66440) | Surface soil microbial communities from Centralia Pennsylvania, which are recovering from an underground coalmine fire - Coalmine... | ecosystem: Environmental > Terrestrial > Soil >... | reverse complement strand
CTTGAAGATTGTACGTAGAACAGGATAGCAATGCTCGACAAGCACCGCCTTTTGCCTACAACCTTCTATCTTCCGTTGGTAACGTACCAGAAGCCTGGGGGATGGACTAACCGTGCAGGGACGGCTTCAAATCCCAGGTGCCTCGTCCATCGCCCCAGAGTATGGCACAGAAAGGAGGAAAGCGCCATTCCTGCCCGCGCTAAAGCGTGGGGGCCCCTGGCGCGATTTCTATGAATGTAACCGTTGGCCTCGCGCAGCTCCAGCCGAAGATTGGCGACGTGACAGCCAATCTCAAAATGCACCTGGAATACATCGCGCAGGCAAAGTCGCACGGGGTTGATCTGCTGCTCTTCCCGGAACTGTCGCTGACGGGTTACAACCTGCAAGACCTGGTTTACGAAGTTGCCACGCAGCCGACTGCCGATGATCCGGCATTCCGCGATCTGCTCCAGGCCAGCGCCGACACGCACATGGATTTGATGGTCGGCTTCGTGGATACCGATCTGCGCGCCCGGTATTACATTGCGGCGGCGTATCTCTCGGAAGGCCAGGTCGTCCACGTCCACCACAAGGTTTACCTGCCCACCTACACCCTGTTCGACGAGGGCCGCTACTTTGCCTGGGGCGATTCGGTGCAAGCCTTCGATTCGCGTTTTGGGCGGCTCGGCATGTTGATCTGCGAGGATTTCTGGCACGCTTCGCCACCCTACCTGCTGTGGCTGGATCGGGCCGACATCCTGCTGTTCCACAGCGCCAGCCCGGGGCGCGGCCTGGACGCCTCGGATCGGCTCAGTTCGGCGCGTTGGGTGCAGTTGGTCAACCAGGCGTATGGCAGCCTGTTCACCAATTACGTGATTCACTGCAATCGGGTCGGCTTTGAAGACGGGCTGAATTTCTGGGGCGGCAGCACGATTGTCGATCCCGATGGGGAGATCACGGTCAGCGGCCCGCTGCACGAGCCAGCGCTGATCGTGCAGACCATCGACCTGAACCAGTTGCGGCGCTCGCGGACGCGGCTGCCGCTGCTGCGCGACGAACGGACGGGACTGCTCTCCCGCGAGTTGCAGCGCATTCTGGGCGGCATACCGGCCTGGCCGACTTCCGGGTCGCGTTGAGGGCTGCGTTCAGCCTGTTTTTGACGAAATGGACGGGCACAATCGCCCTGAAGGAAATAGCAAATGAAACATCTTATCGGAACCAACGAAGCCAGCCCCGACGTCGCCAGTAAACTTCTGATCAACACCGATCTGGCGCGCAAAATCCTGGTCAGTTTCATCCGCGATGCTGTGACCAAAGCCGGATTCAGCAAGGCAGTCATCGGGCTTTCGGGTGGTATCGATTCGGCGCTGTCTGCATTTCTGGCGGTGGAGGCGCTCGGCGCGGAAAATGTGCTCGGCGTGCGGATGCCCTATCGCTCGTCGTCGGAGGACAGCCTGACCGACGCGCAGCGCGTCATCGACCAGCTTGGTATCCCCTCGCTGACCATCCCCATCACAGCCATGGTTGAGCCGCTGTTCGAGCAGTTTCCAGATATGTCGGGGATGCGCAAAGGCAACGTCATGGCCCGCCAGCGCATGATCGTGCTTTACGATCAATCCTCGGCCTGGAACGGCCTGGTGATCGGCACGAGCAACAAGACGGAAGCGCTCCTGGGCTACACCACCCTTTATGGCGACAGCGCAGCGGCGCTGCAACCGATTGAAGACCTGTACAAGACACAGGTTCGCCAGTTGGCGAGGGCGCTCAACCTGCCGCAGTCGATCCTGGACAAGCCGCCATCCGCCGACCTGTGGATCGGGCAGACCGACGAGGGCGAACTCGGCTACACCTACGAGGAGGTGGATAAGGTGCTGTACTTGCTGGTCGAGGGACGCTACACGGTGGAAGAAGCGGCGGCACAGGGCTTCGACTACCACTTCGTGGCGGGAGTCTGGCGGCGCGTGCGGATGAATCACTACAAACGAACGATGCCCAACGTCGCCAAATTGAGCCGCCGCAGCATCGGCCACGACTTCCTGTACCTGCGCGACTGGGCCGGATAGTCGCTTTTACAACCCGACCATGCAGGTTGTGACCTTCACGACGGAAGTGTGGCCCCCACGCCAATTCGAGAAAACCCTCAAGATCAGCTGTGGGATTGGGCAGAAATTACCTCACCCCTGCCCCCTCACCGAATCCGGTTGGAGCGCGGACTGCTGCTACTAACCAGGCCGGGGCGGTGTGGCTATCACCCCGGCCAGACAAGCCGATTAACTCTTTTCGTTCTCGTCCTCGATGGTCCTGATGCGCATCGTCCCGGGCCGGCTTCGCACACGGCGCAGGACGTTTTCCTGGATTTGCGCGCGGCGTAGTTCCTGGATGACAGGGGCCATTCTATCCGCCGGCAGGCCCTCACGCATCAGTTGTTCAGCCCGTTCGCGGGCCTCTTGCGCTTTGGCCTCGTCCACCTCATACGACGATTCCGCCGTATCGGCCAGGACGATCACCCGATCCGGGCGCACCTCGACGACACCCCCGTAGACGATGAAGCTCTCTTCCGCGCCGCCCTTACGAACGCGCAGTTCACCGAAGTTGAGCGTACTCAGCAGCGCGGCGTGATGCGGCAAAATACCCATCTCGCCCTCGCTGCCCGGCAGGAGCACCATGTCCGCCGCCGGCTCGTCGAAGAGCGGCCCGTCCTGTGTCACAATCTGTACGTGCAGTGGCATAGATTGACTGCCCTTTCTGGCTAGGCGAGCTGCTCCTGCTTCTCCGCTTCTTCGTAACGTTGCAGCACGTCGTCGATGGCCCCGGCCATGTAGAACATCTGCTCCGGGATGTGATCGAGTTCACCGCTGGCGATCATCTTGAAGCCGCGCACCGTCTCGCGGATCGGCACGTAGCGGCCTTCGCGGCCCGTGAAGCGCTCGCCCACGAAGAAGGGCTGCGTCAGGAAACGCTGGATGCGGCGGGCGCGGCCCACCAGCGCACGGTCTTCCGGCGGCAGTTCTTCGATGCCCAGGATGGCGATGATGTCCTGCAAGTCCTTATAGCGCTGCAAGATGCGCTGCACTTCGCGGGCCACGTTATAGTGTTCTTCACCCACGATCAGCGGGTCGAGCAGACGGCTGGTGCTTGCCAGCGGGTCTACCGCCGGGAACAGCCCCTGGGCTGCCAGTTCGCGTTCGAGCGCAATCGTCCCGTTCAGGTGCAGGAAGGTGGCTACCGGGGCCGGATCAGAATAGTCATCGGCGGGCACGAACACGGCCTGCATGGATGTGATCGAGCCGGTCTTGGTTGAAGCGATGCGCTCCTGCAGGTCGCCCATCTCCTTCGCCAGCGTAGGCTGATAACCGACTGCCGACGGCATACGCCCGAGCAGCGCCGACACTTCCGAGCCGCTCAACGAGAAGCGGAAGATGTTGTCGATGAACAGCAGCACGTCGCGGCCTTCGTCGCGGAAGTACTCGGCGTTGGCGAGTCCGGTCAGCGCCACGCGCAGGCGAACGCCCGGCGGCTCGTTCATCTGGCCGAAGACCATGACCGTCTTGTCAAGCACGCGGTAGGTATCCTTCATTTCGTAGTAAAGCTGCGTACCCTCGCGCGTCCGCTCGCCAACACCGGCGAATACTGAATAACCGCCGTGCTGAGTCGCCACGGACCGGATCAACTCGGTGATGATCACGGTCTTGCCCGTACCGGCGCCGCCGAAGATGCCCATCTTGCCGCCCTTCGTGAAGGGGGCCAGCAGATCGATAACCTTGATGCCCGTCTCGAACATCTGCGGCGTGGTAGTCAACTCCTCGAAGGCGGGCTTGGGCCGGTGAATCGGGTAGTACACGTCGGAGTGAACCTCGCCGCCGTTGTCGATGGGACGGCCCAGGACATTGAAGAGGCGGCCCAGTGCTGCCGGGCCAACGGGCACGGAGATCGGCGCACCCGTTGCAAAGGCGGGCGTTCCACGCGCCAGGCCGTCCGTCGTATCCATCGCAACGGTGCGGACACGGCCATGGCCGAGATGGTTCTGTACCTCAAGGATCAGGTCGAGGTCGCCCTCGCGGGGGACGCGAATGGCATCGAAGATGTTGGGCAGTTCAGCACCCGCCGGAAAATCAACGTCAACCACTGCGCCCTGCACCTGCGCGACGACACCTTCGATTTCTTGTTTCTGGTCAGTCATGTGGTCTGTCCTGTTCTCTCCATGAGCAGATGATAGTTCAGATTTGGCCTCACCCCCGACCCCTCTCCACTCTGGTGGAGAGGGGAGACAATACAAGGCACCAGGGGGTGAGGTTAATTATCCACTTGTGCGCAGCGCTTCCACGCCGCCAACGATGTCCAGGATTTCCGATGTGATCGCCGCCTGCCGCGCTTTGTTGTACGACAGTTGATAGGCATCTACGAGCGCGCGAGCCGCATCCGACGCATTGCGCATAGCGACCATGCGTGCGCTGTGCTCGCTGGCAACGCTTTCCAGGATCGACTGGAAGATCACGAGTTCGGTGAACTTGGGCACGATTTCGTCCAGGATTCCGGCTGCGCTCGGCTCATAGATATAATCCGGCACTTTGCTGGTCGGCGGCGGGATGATCTTCATGTAATCCTGGCCGCCCAATTCTTCCAGGCTGGCGTCGGTCATCAGCGGCAGCAGGCGTTGGACGCGAGGCCGCTGCGTCAGCGTGTTGATAAAGTCTGTGTAGGCGATGAACGTTTCGCCGCAGTGCCCCTCCAGAAAGTCGTTGATCAGCACCCTGGCAATGGGCCGGATGTCGGCCACCGTCATCCAGGAGGGCAGGCCGGTAAAATCGGCGATGACGTGCTCGCCGAGCCGGATCAATGCATCGCGCCCCTTGCGGCCCACCGCCACCCATTTGACTTTCTGGCCCTTGACGTGTACAAACCGGCGCGCGACACGGATGATATTGGCGTTGTAAGCGCCTGCCAGCCCGCGATCACTGGTGATCAGCGCCACCGTGATCGTGTCGGTGTTGCGGCCTTTGGTCAGGAGCGGGTGCAGCGGCGTGCCAGACTGGTTGGCGCTGGCGATGTTGCTCAACATTTCCAGCGCCAGGTTCGCATAGGCACGGCTGGCGACGACCTGGGCAGTGGCCCGGCGCACCCTGGAAGCGGACACCGCTTCCAGCGCCATCGTCACCTGCATGATATTCTTGACGCTTCGGATACGTCGTCTGATCTCGCGTATGCCTGGCATAAGCCGCCTCTACTGGGTCGGAACCCAGGACTGGTTGAACTCGGTGAGCGCCTGCTTGAGCCGATTCTCGTTTTCCTCGGTCAGATCGTACTTGGTAGCCGGGTCATTGATGCTCTGCGCGATCTCCGGGTAGCTGGTCGAGACAAAGCGCAAGAAGTCGTTCTGCCACGCCTTGATCTGAGGCACAGGCACATTGTCCAGGTAGCCGCGTGTGCCCGCGTAGATCAGCATCACTTCCTCGGCGAGTGAGAACGGCGTGTACTGCGGCTGCTTTAACAGTTCGGTCAGGCGCATACCCCGATCAAGCTGCTGCTGGGTCGCTTTGTCCAGGTCGGAGCCGAACTGGGCGAAAGCCGCCAATGCGCGGAACTGTGACAGTTCCAGTTTCATGCGCCCGCCGACCTTCTTCATGGCTCTGCGCTGCGCATCGCCACCCACACGGCTGACCGAGATACCGACGTTAATGGCCGGGCGCTGGCCTGCGTTGAACAGGTCGGTTTCCATGAAGATCTGCCCGTCGGTGATGCTGATGACGTTGGTCGGGATGTAGGCCGAGACGTCGCCCAGGAGTGTTTCGATGACCGGGAGCGCTGTCAGGCTGCCGCCGCCGCGCGCTTCGGAAAGACGGGCCGCGCGTTCCAGCAGGCGGCTGTGCAGGTAGAACACGTCGCCGGGGTAGGCTTCACGCCCCGGTGGACGGCGCAGCAGCAATGAAACCTGACGGTAGGCCCAGGCGTGGCGTGACAGGTCGTCGTAGACGATCAGGGCGTCCATGCCGTTTTCCATGAACCACTCGCCCATCGCGCAGCCGCAGTAGGGCGCCAGATATTGCAGCGCTGCCGGGTCAGCCGCCGAGGCCACCACAATGGCTGTGTACTCCATCGCCCCATACTTTTCCAGGATGCCGCGTACCGCCGCGATCTGGGCTTCCTTCTGCCCGATGGCGACGTAGATGCAGTACATGTTCTGGCCCTTCTGGTTGATGATGGTGTCGATGGCTACCGCCGTTTTGCCGGTCTGGCGGTCACCGATGATCAACTCGCGCTGGCCGCGCCCGATAGGGAACATGGCGTCGATGGACATGATGCCTGTCTGCACGGGTGTGTCCACGTCCTGGCGCTCGATCACGCCGGGCGCAATGCGCTCGACGTTGTAGTATTCAGTGAAATTGATCGGGCCGCGCCCGTCGATGGGCTGGCCGAGCGCATTCACCACGCGCCCGATCAGGCCCATGCCGACGGGAACCGAAGCGATGCGGCCCGTGCCGCGTACCTCGTCCCCTTCGCTGATGTCGGTGTACTCGCCCATGATGATCACGCCGACATTGTCATCTTCCAGGTTGAAGGCAATGCCAAGCGTGCCCGTCGAAAACTCAACGAGTTCATTCGCCTTGACCTCTGGCAGACCGGCCACGCGGGCAATCCCGTCACCGACCTCGATTACCTGCCCAACCTCAACCGACTTGACGGTGGGTTCCCACGCCTTGATCTGGTCGAGGAACCCCTGAGCAAAATCGCTGGTTAACTGTGCCATGCAAAGACCTCCTGGATGAGCGGGGGTTATTCTGAACAGGCGCACACAAGCGCCTGATTATTCAAAAGCTATGGAAGGACCGCAAACCAACAGGGACTTTTATGTTTGTACATTTTAGAGCAAATGTCGGGGCTTGTCAAAAACAGTCGGCCAACCCCCTGCGCTCACCTCGTCACAAATTTGTGACGGAGAGCGCCCGGATTTTCCGCAAAATTCATCGATTTATCACTTCTCAATGTTTAAGAGTGTGTTAAAATGCGTTTAAGTCCGTGCTAAGAGAAGCGGGTTAATGCCGCTTGAGGAGCAGGCCTATGGTGGCGACCACGCGCTCCGTATTTGATCACCAGCTTAACGAACTGCGGGATAACGTCCTGCACCTATCGGAACTGATAGTCGCGCAGGTGCAACAGGCGACACTGGCCCTGCGAGACCGCGACATGGCGCTGGCCCGGCGCGTGGACGTATTTGATGCGACGATCAACCGGATGCGCTACGAGATCGAGGAACAGTGTTACACGCTGCTGGCGCTGCAACAGCCCAACTCGCACGATATGCGGAGCCTGGTGGCGACGATCAGTGTCGTGACGAACCTGGAGCGCATGGGCGATCATGCCGCTGGAATTGCCCGGTTGGTGCTGCGCATGGATGGCATGACCTGTTACATTCCGGTGGGCGAATTCGAGAAGATGGCGGATATTGCTGTCGCCAATTTACGGGACGCGATGACCGCTCTGGCAACTGAAGATAAAATCCTGGCCCGGGCTGTCATCAGCCGCGATGCGGAAATCGACGAGCTTCACAAGGCTGTTTATGACCGCCTGATCAAGCACATGGTGGAAGACACAACCAGCGTCGAGTGCGCAACCATGATGCTCTGGGTTTCGCATAATCTGGAACGTTATGCAGACCGCATCTCGAACATCTGCGAGCGCATCGCGTATGTGATTACCGGCGAATTGGTCAAGCAGCGCGCCGACCAGATGCCTTGACGATCCGGCCTCATCCCCGCCCCACCTTGCCCCCTCTCTGCGTAGCGGAGAGGGGGTCAGGGGGTGAGGTAAGTTAGAAGTCCAGCCGTTTGTGGCGCATGACGACGCTTTCCACCAGGCCGATCCCGAACAGCAGTGTCAACAGTGAGCTGCCACCGGAGCTGATGAAGGGCAGCGTCAGGCCCGTCACGGGCAGCAGCGACAGGTTCATACCCACTGAAACGAAGGTCTGGAAAAAGATGTTGGCGGCCACCCCATAACAGATCAGGCTGCCGAGCGGGTCTTGCGCCAGGCTGGCCGCGCGCATGACGCGCCACAACACGATCCCGATCAGCACCAGCACCAGCACACCGCCGACAAAGCCCAGTTCTTCCGCAATGACGGCGAAGATGAAGTCAGTGTGGCGGACGCGCAGGAAACGCAGTTGAGACTGTGTGCCGAAGGCATACCCTTTGCCCAGGAAGCCGCCAGAACCAATGCTGATCCGCGCCTGGTTGATGTTGTAACAGGCGTCCTTGTTGCCTTCGCAGTTGAGAAACGAGAAAATGCGGCTGCGCTGGTAATCGCGCATGTTAGCCCACAGGATCGGTAAGCCGATAAGGACGATGAGCAGGAACATCAGGATGTGCTTGATACGCAGGCCCGCCGCCCAGATCATGACGAACCAGGTGAACAGAATGAGCAGCGTGATGCCCAGGCTCGGTTGCAGAAAGATGAACAATGCCGGAACGCCCACATAGCCCAGCGAGACGATAACGGTCTGAACCTTATCGAGCTTGACATACTGCTTTTGAAGGTGCTGCGCCAGCGTCACCACCAGCAGCATCTTGGCGATCTCGGAGGGCTGAATGGGGATGCCAACGGTCAGCCAGCGTTGCGCGCCCGCCGCGCCCACCACGCCCAGCACGGCCACCAACCCCAGAATGAAGACCAGCGAACCATAGATATAAGGCTGGAGCGCGCCAAGCAGTCGGTAATCCATCGCAGCGACAAGCAGCAGGACGACGATTCCGATGGCCGCATACTGAATCTGGCGCGGAACGCGGGAGATAAGGTCTGTATCCACCGCACCCAGGGTGGCACTGCGGATCATCAGGATGCCATAAATAACCAGCAGGAGCGTGACGCCCAGCAGGACAAAATCGAAGTTGCGCCAGATTCGAGCTTGATTCGCGCCAGTCACGGTATAAAACCTCGTCCAAAACGCGCGCCATTATACCGCCCGGACTGTTGCACGCAAGCCTACAATGACGTTGATCATAGCCTGGGGGAAGTGTTAAGGGTCACCCAAAACACAGGTGCTCGCCACCGGAGGGCGCAGGTTTCTGGGAATTGTAGGTGATGCTCAATAGATCGGGCGGGAAGGGGGATGATGACGAAGCCGGGAGCCGCTCATGCATCCTCGATCCCTTCACGCAGGGACGACGAATCGGTCATACCGCGCAGCGGAATGTCGGCCACCAACCAGCTATCGCGCTGGCGCTGTTCCACGTCGATCTTGACCTTATCGGGCGAGATATTCACGTATTTGGAGATAACGGCGATGATCTCATCCTTCATCTGCTGCAATTTCTCTGGGGTCAAGTTGCTGCGATCCGTGACCAACACCAGTTGCAGGCGCTGCTTGGCAGTGAGCGAGCTACCCCGGTGGCGGCGGCCCAGCAGGCGATCAAAAAGGCTGCTCATAGATTCTCCCTTCCGGCGACCCGTCGTCACCCGCTGAACAATCGCGCAAGGCGCTGGAAAAGGTTGCCCGAATTGTCCAGCCTCTCCAATGGCACGTCCTCGCCCATCAGCCGCCGCGCAATGTTTCTGAACGACTGACCGGCCCGTGAATTCGGATCGGGCGCGCCCCGGTTGCCGGCAATCAGCACGTCCTCGTCTTCGGGCACAATCCCGATCAGGCTGATCGCCAGAATATCGATCACGTCGTCGGGCGAAAGCATCTCGCCGCGTCGGATCATATCGGCCTTGACGCGATTGATGATCAGGCGCACGGGCAGCTTGCGCGCGTCGGCCTCGATCAAGCCGATGATGCGGTCAGCATCGCGCACCGCCGACACTTCCGGGTTGGTCACGATCAATACCTCGTCGGCAGGGGCAACCGCGTTACGAAAGCCGCGCTCGATTCCCGCCGGGCTGTCGATCAGCACAAAATGGAAATCGTTTCGCAGTTCCTTGACGATCTCGACCATCTGAGTCGGGCTGACCGCCGTTTTGTCACGGGTTTGCGCTGCCGGGACCAGCCACAGGTCGGGCATCGTTTTGTGCCGGATCATGGCCTGGCGCAGTTTGCAGCGGCCTTCCACCACGTCCACGATGTCATTCACGATCCGGTTTTCCATGCCCAGGATCAGGTCGAGATTGCGCAGGCCAATATCGGCATCGATACAAATCACCTGCTTGCCCAGGCTCGCCAGCGCCACCGCCAGGTTGGCCGTCGTCGTGGTCTTACCGACCCCGCCCTTGCCTGACGTGACCGTGATTACCCGTGCTGCCATGCACAATCCCCCAAAGGATGCCTCCTCAGCCGTTCCAGGGTTCGGCCACGATCCGGCCTTGCCGCACTGCTGCCGTTTCCGGCAGAGGTTTGCGCCGTTTGTCCTGCGGTGAAACGGTGATGTAGCCCGCGATGCGCAGCTGAGTGGGCGCCAGATCGAGCGCGCAGACAATGGCGGTCTCGTCGCCGTTGGCGCCCGCATGTACCGTGCCGCGCAGCCTGCCCCAGATGATAATGCTGCCCCCCGCCACAATTTCCGCACCCGGGTTGACATCGCCGTACACGATCACGTTGCCGTTGGTGCGCACGGTGCGCCCGCTGCGCAGAGTATGATCGATGAACACGCCGGGTTTACCGGGTTCTTCCGGGTTAATGGCCGGCGTGTCAAGCTGTTCGCTCTGGGCGACGAGCGTGGTTTCCAGGCCGAGGTTGCGGGCCGCGCCGAGCGTTGTGCTGCTGCTGCTGATGACGGCCCACAGCGTAATTTCACGCTTGCTCAGAATCGCCTTGAGACTGTCTAACTCGTGATGAATGACGGGCCGGCTGCCGACATCGAGCGCCACCCGTGCCCCCTTGAAAAATGCGCGCTGCTCATCGATCCGGGCGGACAGGCGGGCCACCATCTCCGTCCAATCGCCAGCATCGGGCTTGATGGTCAGCAACAATCCCTCACGGATGCCCCTGATTGCGATTGCATCGTCTGCCATAGCGTTCTGCTCGCACTGTGTGCTCGTTCCAATGATCGGTTTCAGTGCTCTATTCCGATGGTTCTATCTCAAAGAGTGTCGCTTTGTTGCCAGGCCGCCGATCATAGCCGCTGGCAAACTGCTCCAGGACGGCTCGCTCGATCAGCCACGACACCGAAAACTTCTTGGCGGGCAAGCGCCCCGCGCGGATCAAGCGTCGGACGGACTCCGGATGGATTCCGAGTCGTTCCGCCGCATCGGCCACCGTTACATAATCATCAAACTGGGTCATCGAGTCCTTGCAAGTATTGTTGCACAAACACAACAATTATAGTGTGGCCTGCTCCTGCGTACCAGCCTGCGCGTCAGCGGGTACAGCGGCTAGGTGAATCATACACCATTCTGACCAGGGCGCTATTCGAGGTTTTCAGGGTAGATGGTGTAATATCGTGGGCAGTACGCTAAAGGATGTCGCTATGTCCGATCCGATCCGTATACTCGTGGCCGACGATCATCCTGTCGTGCGCGATGGGTTGGTCGCCATTCTCAGCACGCAGCCCGACTTCAACGTGGTGGGTGAGGCCGTCAATGGCGTCGAAGCCGTTCGCCTGGCCCAGGCGCTCCGCCCCGATGTGATCTTGCTCGACCTGGAAATGCCGGACCTGGACGGCGTGGAAGCGCTGCGCCAGATACATGCTGCCTGCCCGCAGGTGCGAGCGCTGGTCTTCACCGCATTCGACACCGACGAACGGATCGTCGGCGCCGTGCAGGCAGGCGCGAAGGGCTATCTGTTGAAGGGTGCGCCGCGCCACGAACTCTTCAATGCAGTGCGCATCGTCAGCCAGGGCGGTTCGCTGCTTCAACCGGTCGTCGCCTCGCGGTTGATGCAGCATATCAGCAGCCAGTCTGCGGAGCAGCCCACCGAGAGCCTGACCGAGCGTGAGGGCGAAGTGCTGCAACTGCTGGCCCAGGGCAAAACCAACAAGGAAATCGCCGCCGCGCTGGTCATCACCGAGCGCACGGTGAAATTCCACATCAGCTCGATCCTGGGCAAGCTAGGGGCAGGCAACCGTACCGAAGCGCTGACCATTGCGGCGCAGCGCGGCCTCGTCAAGTTGAGCGGGCAGGATTGAGTTTGCGCCCCAATGCACCAGCGCGAGTCGAAGTCTGGAAGTGCAGTGCGAACAAGTGGCGACAATCAAGGCAATAGCGCCATCTTCGCGGCCCGGCTATACTTGAAGTCGCAACAGAGCGAAGGTGCGGAACTCGATGAGCAAAGTCCCTGCGGTTGACATCATGATTATGAGCGGCCCAGACGATGGGCTGATCCTGAACCTGACCGCGCCCAAGCAGGGCGATTCGTACATTTTGGGACGGCGCGATGATTGCGATGTCGTCCTGGCCTACGACAGCCAGATTTCGCGCCAGCACACCCGCCTGTTCATGGTGGATGGCCGCTGGCACGTTCAAGACCTGGGCAGCCGCAACGGAACGTATATCGGCAAGCAAAAGATTCAGACGGTTGCCCCCATTGAACCGGGCCAGCTATTTCGCCTGGGCCGGACGTGGCTGCGCATCCAGCGCAAGAGTGGAGAGTAAGCGGTGGAGAGCGTGTCGCTGCGCGATATTGAAGCCATCGCCCGGCTGGAATCGGCGAAGATGCAGCATTTCTACGTGGGCGTGGAGCACCTGTTTATCGCGCTCACCAAGCTCGAAGGCGGGCTGACGGCCAGTATTTTTGAACAGGGCGGCCAATCGGCGCGCTACCTGCGTTATGCGACCCGCGAATTGGCCGGGCGCGGCGACGAAAAACGCTACTGGCCCGGCTATCGCAATTCGCCGCGTGCTGACTCGGTGCTGGCTCGCGCCCAGGCGTTGATCGACAGCGGCGTTCAACCCCAGGAACGCGCGCTGCTGATGGCGATCCTGGATGAAGGCGACAGTGTCCCGGTACGCGCCTTGCAGGAATCGGGTGTGGATATAGCGCTGCTGCGCGATACGGTGCAGCACTGGACAGGCGAAGCGCGCGCCCATGTCCCGGTGCTGGAAATCACAGGCGGTGACTGGCTGAACTCCGATGAACGCGCCGTCTTGCAGCAGATGTTTCAAAAGTACGTGAGCATCCACATCGAGCACGTCTTCCAGGAAGGCTTTAGCGGCTCGACGGTGATGCTCGTGCGCCCGAAACACGCCGATGGGCGCTCCGATGCGCTGGTCGTGGTCAAGATTGCGGATCGGCAGGCCATCTTGTGGGAGAAGAAACGCTACGACAGCTTTGTGCGGGATACGCTGCCGCCCACGACGGCGCGCATTGAGTCCGACCCGGCGCTGCCCGATAAATCGGCACTCGGCGGGCTGAAGTATACGTTTGTGCGGCTGCGCGGCGAGGACTCGCCCGTCAACCTGTACGAGTATGCCAGCACACACCGCATGGAGGACGTGGCACTTTTCCTGCACGACGCGCTGTTCAACGGCTTTCGGCAGGCGTGGTGGGGGCAGGCACAGACGTACCGCTTCTCGGTCTGGCAGGAATACGATTTTTTGCTGCCGCCCGCGCTGATCGTGCAGGCGTTGCCGATGGATGGCACACTGGCCGCCACGATGCGCAGCCTGCACCCCCTCGACGAGTGGAGCAGACACGGCGGGCTGCATCCCGGCGAGCTGGTCGAACTGGAAAACTTCACGGCGCAGAAGGTGAAACGGGCCGAGGGCGTCGTGCAACTTACGGCGGGCGCTGCGCCCGAAGCCATCAACCGGGCCAGCCGGATCGACGTGCAGGGCCTGGACCTGAGCGTCAAAACCTATTACCGGGGTGAACTGGTGCGCAAGATCACCGGGCGCGTGGTGCAGACCCGCAACGACATTTTGCAGCAGCAGGTTCAGGCCCTGGAGCCGAACTTCAACATCCTGGACGAGTACATCCCGTTCGGGGGTGGCACGCCGGGTACGGCGGAATGGCTGCCCAACCCGCTGCGGCGTTACAACGCCATCCTCGAACTGCGCATCACGGGACGGCTCTCGACCATTCACGGCGACCTGCACACCGGCAACATCCTGATCGGTTCGGGTGGTGACGCCTGGCTGATCGATTTCGAGTGGACGCGCGACGGGCATACACTCTTTGATTGGGCGGTGCTGGAAGTCAGCCTGCTGCTCGATCACGTCTCGCCGTCCGTTGGAACGGAATGGGACGGCATCTGGCAGGCAGTGCGCCTGCTGGACACGATCAACCGCAAAGGCGATCTATCGAGCGTGGAGCCGAGTCCGCTCACCGACGCTTTTCGCCCGATCATCGAGGTGCGCCGTATTGCCTCCGAACTGCTGGCCGAACCGGGCCGCTGGCTGGAATATCACGTGGCGCTGGCGCTGTGCGCGCTGCGCGTCACCGGATGGACGAATCGCTCTCTGGCCGCAAGGCGTTTGGGCTTTCTGGCATCGGCGCTGGCAATGGGCGCAGCCAGAGATCGGGCACAGCCGCATACGGCGGGCGATCTGACCGAGGTGACGACGGACTTGAATTGACAGGCGGGCAGCCGGTTACGTTGTAGCCTGATCGCCGAACAGGTCAGGGGCGGCGCGGCGCACGATGTCCAGCAGGGCGGTTACTTCGTAGGGCTTGTACAGAATGTGTACTTTCGCCCGTCCCAGAGGTAATTCGATGTCCCTGGCCGCGCTGACGACCACGATCTCGGTGTTTTCGATCCAGTTTGCGTCTGCGATTTCTGCGTAAACCTGGTAGCCGTCTTTACACGGCATCATCATGTCCAGGATGATGACACGTGGCAACTTTCCCTGCTTCTGGATGACTTCGGTTAGATAATCCAGGCCCTGGCAGCCATCCGCCACCGCATGTGAGGAAATGCCTTCGAGGCGGAATAGCTCGGTGGCAAAGTAGCGCATATTGAATTCATCGTCAATGATGAGGATCGCGGGCCATGTGTCGTCCATCCCTTGTCCTCGTAACACACAGGCTCGGCTAGTGGCAAAAACCTGACTTCCGATGTTGCGCTGAGTGTAACATCAGCAGGGGGCGAAACTTATAATAACAATCTAACAATTTTATTTGGTGCAAATTTGCCGCACCGAGATCGTCAGGGCATCAGTCCGACCAGGTAGGCGGCCAGTTGAGCCTTGCCTGAATTGCTCAGGTGAACGCCGTCGCCGGTCAAAGCGCCGCCGGGATTGTTGGAGAAGTAAAAGCTGACCTGGCTGGCCTGATCCTGGCTCGGCGGCGCGACGAGCAGTGTACTGAGGTCCTGCTGGCTGGCCGGGCCGACCACTGCCGCCAGGCCCATCCCGCCCAGTGCCGCGTTCGCGTCCACGCATTTGACCTGGGGCAGCGCCAGCGCTCCGCCCGTGCACGCCGCCGCGATCTGCTGGTTGAAGGCGGCGACGTTGCCGGGTGTGAAGCCGGAGGCGAAGGTGCGCGCCGCGAAGGGCGCAGCCGCGCCCTGATAATAGTTGACGATCAGGATTTTGCCCGTCGGGTTCTTGCCGACCAGGGTCTGTACCAGCGTTGCCAGCGCGGACACGTGGGCAGGCGCGGCCACACTGCCATCCACGCCCGAACTCAGGTCGTTCAGCCAGGGGATGATGACCGTGTACTGGCAGCCATCCTGTAATAGCTGGGCGTACTCAACCGTGCCGAAATAGGAGGGGTGATTGCCGGAGCTAATGCCCACCGCCGACGAGGTACGGTTCAAAACTTTCATATCCCCAATGCCATGCTGTCGATACTGGTACTCGATGAAAGCGCTGACCGGGGCAAGCTGCGCCTGCAAATAGCCGACTCCTGGAATTTCGTACACCGCATCACCGTGCGCCACCGAGTCGCCGACCACACTGACACAGCGCTTGACGACGGCAGTGGGCGGCGGTCTGCGCGTGGCGGTGGGCGGGACAGGGGTGACAGTGGGTGGAATAGGCGTCGCCGTCGGTGTGATCGGCGTGGCGGTGGGCGGAATGGGCGTCGCCGTCGGTGTCAGGGTCAGCGTGGCTGTCGGCGGCACGAGCGTAACCGTCGGCACGTCGGTGGCTCGATTGGCGATTGCCGGGGCTGTCACGGCGGCTTTGATCGTCGGCGCGGCGGGTGCTGACCACTGGCGCGGGTCGAGCACGACCAGCAGCGCCAGCAAGAGTGCAGCGATGCTCGCACCGACCAATACGATCAACAAACAGGAAGTGGCGATTCTGGCCTGAGCCGGGCGTGGGGAAAGAGTCAACAGTTCATCCTTGATAGAGAACCGAACGGTCTGAGCGGCGCAGCGTACAATTCTAGACTACCCGGCCTGGAAGTGAAAAGGTAAAACTGGAACAGGGGTGCGATCCGGGTGAACAGGCGGCCTCACCCCCTCCGCCAGAATGGAGAGGGGAGTTTTGCTTGCTGGTTCCCCTCTCTGCGCAGCGGCTGAGGGGGTCAGGGGGTGAGGTAAACCGTGATCTAGCCGATGTCCACCGACTTGCTGTGAAGGCCGGATGCGCCGTCGGGATGCAAGGGCGCAACTGTTTCAATCTGCGGTGCACCCTGCCCATCCGTTGCGCGAACCCGTAGTTCGTGGCGGCCCGGCGACGCCTTCCAGTCCAGCCGCCACAGCCGCCAGGTCAGCGGCGAGATCGGGTCTTTGAGTTTCGCCTCCTGCCAGGGGCCGCCATCCGCCGACACTTCCACCTTCGAGATGCCGCGCGCGCCGCTGAACGCGATTCCGCCAACGGGCACGACTCCATTCTGTGCCTGATCTGCCGCGATGGTGTCGATCACGGACGTGGTCTTGACGATGGCCTGTTTATCCCAGCCGCGTACTTCCCAGTAACCGTCATACGGGCTGCTGATCGCTTCAATCTGCGTTAACCACTTGGGGTTTTTCATGCCGTAACGGTTGGGGGTGTAGAGCCGCAGCGGGAAGCCGTGCGCCTCCGTCAGCGCCTCGCCGTTCATGGCGTAGACCAGCAGCGTGCGTTCGTCCATTGCCGACTCCAGCGGCAGGGACTCGGTGTAGTCGTCCGCGCAGGTGAACTTGATCTCGACCACGCCCTCCTTTAGCCCGGCCTGGTTGAGCACATCCCGCAGCCTCACGCCTGTCCAGCGCGTCGAACTGATCAGGTCGCCGCCGACTTCGTTGGAGATACATTCCAGGGTGGCGTCCTGCTGGACAGGCGTCATTTTGCGTATATCGTCGTAGGACAACGAAAGCGCCGTGTTGACCAGCCCAAGCACCTTCAGGTTCCAGGTCTTCTCGTCGATGGAGGGCGGCCCGGCGATGTTGTTATCGACGCGGTAGAAATCCGCGTTGGCGGTCACTTCGGGGCGAGTGCCTGGGGCAGGCACAAAGGCCGTGCTCGGCCCGGCGGCAACTTCCGCAGCGGTGGCAGCGGGCGTGGCTGCCTCAGGCGTGCCGATGGGCTTACCGGCAGCTTCGGATACGCCGCGCCGCCCGATCAATGCACCAAGCCCCCACGCGCCAAGCGTTACGGCCAGAACCGTGCCGCCGAACTGGATCAGGAACTGGCGGCGGCTGCGGCTGGCCTCCTCGACCACGCTGGGGCGCATGGCAGCGGGCACGAAAACTTTGTCAAAGACGTAGGCCAGCGCATAGCCCCAGCCCAGGCTCAGGGCGCCGAGCCACAGCACAACCATCAATGGTTCTGGCGCGCGGCTCAGGATTTCCACGAGCACCGAAAGCAGCCCCGCCCCGATCCCGAAGATCAGCCCGGCCCGGCTGCCAAGACGCTGGTGCAGCGCGCCGAACAGTGCGCCCAATATCGCTCCGATGACCAGGAAGAGTACCACGCCGCTGAGTTGCTCGGCGCTCTTGGCGGCCACGTCGGTGGACACGCCGGGCAGCCCCGAAAAAAGGCTGACCATCAGCTCAATGGCTTTGGTGACCAGCCCGCCTAGCTGCTCAAGGCGCGTGATGCGTTCCGTCAGATCGAACGCGACCATTGGCAGGCCAGCGATCTGCCAGCCCAGATACAGGAGTGCCACCAGAGGGGCGGTAACCGCCAACCCGATGAGCGCCCCGCTCAGAATACGCCTACGCTGATCGGGCATCTCACTTACTCCTGCTCACGAACTCACTCAGGCTCTAATGCGCAAGTATACGGATAATTCTTACAGCACCATAAACGGATGGTGACTCACCCTCTACCCCGCATCCGGCGCATAGCGGAAAACGAGAAGTGCAGCGGCGATTCCGCCTTCGGCCAGCCGGTGGGCGACAGGCTGGCCCCTTCACGCCGTCTGCTGTCTGCATTGGCGATGACCTCTTCGATCAGGCGCACGTACTGGTCGATCATGCGGGCGTGGCTGAACTGCCCGGCGCGGGCTTCCGCACGGCGCGCGTAACGCTGGCGCAGCACCTCGTCTTGCAAGAATCGATCCAGGGCCTCGGCCAGCGATTGCGGATTCTCTGGTTCGGCCAGCAGCGCCGCATCGTCAAGCACTTCGGGCGCTGCCCCGGCCCGCGCTGCCACGATGGGCAGCCCCGCCGTCATGGCTTCGAGGTACACGTAGCCGAACGTCTCCTGGCAACTGGGATGGCACAGGATGTCCGCCTGCCGCCATTCGCGGGCAAAGGCGCGATCATCGGCAATATGACCAAGCCACGTCACCCGATCTTGAACCTTCAACTGGTCGGCTACGGCGTGCAGCCGATCCCATTCCAGGCCATCCCCGACAATGCGCAGTTCGAGCGTCGGGTACTTGTTGCGCAGCAGCGCCAGCGCTTCGAGCAGGATATTGGTGCGCTTGCGCGGGTACATCTTGCCAACGGACAGGATCACCGGATGGTCGTTCTCGACGCGCGGTTCCGACCTGAGCAGGCGCAGCCAGCCCGGCTGCAACATGCCGTGCGGAATCACTTCGATCTTGTCCGCTTCCAGGCCGTACAGCGTGACGAGCCGCTCTTTGGCGTACTGGCTACCGATGGTGATCCGGTCTGCCTTTTGCATGGCAACCCGGTCAAAAAAAGCCTGCGCTTCGACCATCGTGCGCGCCGGTTCGGATTCCCAGCGGATCACGTCGCCATAGACGGCGTGCGCCGTCGTGATCATCGGCGGACGGTTAGCATTGTCCAGGCCGTACCCGTCGTAATCAAAGCCGAAAACCAGGTCGGCGGACAGGACACGGGGATCGGTGCGGAGTTCGGTGTTGAACAGAAAACGTTTGAGAGTCACTTCCACGTAATCGGTGATGTCAAAATTGGGGGTGATGGCCTCGACTTCGTAGCCCCGATCCCGCAACCCGTCGTGCAATGCGTTGAAATAGACAGCCGTTCCGCTGCCCCCGATCACATCTGTCGGCCACGAACTGACCAGTACGATTCGCATGATGAAACCCTTCTCTGCGCCGAATGGCACAACGCCTGGCGCGGGGCAAGCACTGAAAGCGCCAGACAGCCCTGCACAAATCAATCGCCCAAACCGTTTTCGGAAGAGATAACGTGTTTCCTACGCAAACGGATTTATGATCTGGCCTGCTGCTGTATACCTGATCGGACGCTGCCAGCCACGCCAGTTCTTCCCTCAGAAAATGAGAGCGTTATGAGAGGCTGCGTTTGCTGAAAGAGACTCTGCCGTCGCCAACAGTATCCGTAAGATTTGTCTGGCATTTGTAGAAAACGTTACGTTTGACGGCTGAACCGAGACTACAGTATATAGACTACAGGATATACAGTAGAAGCGACGCGCTTGCTATAATGACCCTCGAAGCAAAGGAACGGCAACGGCATGGTGGATGTTCTTGGCACACGCCTGGGGCGCTATGAAATCCGGGAACGACTCGGCAAGGGAGGGATGGCCGCTGTCTACAAAGCCTGGGACACCAACCTGGATCGTTGGGTCGCGGTCAAAGTTCTGCACGAGCATCTGGCGGACGAAGCCGATTTCAAAACCCGCTTTGAGCGCGAAGCCAAAGTCGTCGCCAGCCTGAACCATCCGAACATCGTCCAGGTTTACGACTTCGACGTGATCGAGCGCAACGGCGTGCCCGTGTACTACATGGTCATGACCTACATTCCGGGGCGCTCGCTCAAAAGCATCATGGACGAAAAACACGGCATGGGCGAGCGCCTGTCGCTGGCGGAGATCGACAAGATCATGCGCGAGGTGTGCGCCGCGCTGTCCTACGCGCATGGGCAGGGCATGGTGCACCGCGACGTGACGCCCGGCAACATCCTGTTCAACGAGCAGGGGCAGGCCGTCCTGGCCGATTTCGGCATCGCCCGGATGGTGTCCGGGGCGCGGCTGACGCAGACAGGCATGACCAGCGGCACGCCGCTTTATATGCCGCCCGAACAGGGCGTCGGCGCGGGCGGCGACCACCGCAGCGACATCTATTCGCTGGGCGTCATCCTGTACGAGATGCTGGTCGGGGAAGCGCCCTACAACGGGGATAGCGCCGTTGCCATCATCATGAAGCACATCAACGAGCCTGTGCCCTCCCCACTCGCCAGGAACATGGATCTGTCGCCGGCGCTGGAAGCGGTTGTCCTGCGGGCGCTCTCCAAGGACCCCGAAGACCGCTATCCTTCCGTGCTGGAAATGCTGGCAGACTACGAACGAGCGCGATCCGGCATCCGCTCCACGAGGGTCGAAGATGAGGCACGCACCGTTGTCTTGCCTGGGGCGGCTCCGGCGCGGCAGACATTTCCCTGGGCATGGCTGGCGGGTGGGTTGGTGGCCGTTGTGCTGATCCTGGCTGCGGCTTATACCTTACGCGCCAACAGTGCCGGATCACCTGGTGCGCCCACCGCCGCACTGGGCAACCCATCGACCTCCGCCGCACAGCCCACGCGGACACGGGCCTTTGCCTCGTCGATGGCGAACGGCCCGCTCATCTTCAAGGAAACCTTCGGGCCGGATCGGAATGACCTCTTCTGGCCGACCACGACGGACGATCCGCAAATTTACCGGAACATCGAGAACAACGCCTACCACATCCGCCTGACAATGCCCACGACGGCGCTGCCGAGCATCTTTGAGGACGGGGAGCGGCAATACGGCCCGCAGTACGAATACGAGGCCGACCTGACCCTTTCCGAAAAATCGCAGCCCGACTCCGGCGCAGGCATTATTTTCCGCTACCGGGACGACGACAACTATTACGTGTACGGGATCAACGGGCTGGGGCAGATCAGCATCTGGTCGCGCGCCAAAGGGGTATGGACAGAACTCCGCCATTTGCCTGAACAATGGACGCCCGCCGACGGCGCGCAACCTGCCGGGCAAAGCAATCACCTGAAACTCGTCGATCACGGCAAGAATGTGCGCGGCTATGTGAACGGCCAGCTTGCCTTTGACGTGACCGAAGAGGAACCCTCGTCGCTGGTCGGCGGAATCGGCATTTACGTGGCGACGACCAGTTCGACCCGGGTGACGGATCCGCTGGCCGAGGTGACGGTGAGCAGCTTCACAACGGCCTACTCTGTCCTGCCGACGAAGACGCCAGCGGCCACGCAGAGCGCCGGGGCGCAGTAGCGCACGCTCAGTACGTGATGTAGCCGGACGTTTCTTCGATATAGATGGGGTTGCTGAAGATCCAGGCGCGCTCCTGGCCCATGAAATCCTGCCAGACCTCAACCCGGTAGGCGCCTGTGGCCTGCGCGGTGTAGGTCAGGTTTTCGCGGCCCCTGCTTTCGGCGATGACCTTGCCCTTGTGGATGAGCTTGATGTGGCAGCGCGCCGGGGCCAGCGCTTGCAGCGTGACACCGGGGCCAAGCCGGATGCTGCCGCCCATGATGGTCGTGCCGTGCTGCCCATGTGCCGAAAAACGGAAGCCACGTGTATTGCCCGGAATGTCGTAGCCGATGAAGCAGTTGCCCATCGCAATTGCTCTATAGAGTGCTGCCTTATCGTCCTGCACGTTGCCTGTCAGCGGTTGCGATAACAACACGTGCGTGTTGACGCAGTTGAACAGGAAATCGTAGGGGAAGACCACGTGCGACAACGGGCCAAAGCGATACGTGATGGCGTGCGCATCCGAGTTGCCGATGCCCACCACACGGCGGCCCTCGTCCAGCAGCTTATCCCACAAGACCAGGGTTTCCGGTTCCGGCCCGACGATCATCTCCTCGGGGCGAAAGGCAGCGCGCAGCGTCCGGCGGCGCGAGGTCAGCAAGCCTTTAAAATTGGACATATAGTTCCAGATTTCCAGGCCCGCGAAGCGCTCCACCTGCCGGTCTGCCCAGGGGATGGCGGGTTCGTTCCAGTTGTCCAGCGGCGGATCGTTGGGGTGAGCGATGAAGCCCAGGCCGCCTGCCGCGTTGACTGCATCGATCAAGCCCTGCAAGTCTGTCGCGCACTGCGCCACTTCCATTTCCGCCCCGTACACCAGGACATGGTTGCACTGAGGATTGCGCGCCTGGTCGTGGACTTCTTCCCCGGTCAGCACGAGCACATATCCGTTGCTGTCGTCGCCGTAATAGCCCTCCACACCCTGAACGAGCACGTTGTGGTCGGTCACGATCACGAAGTCGATGCCCGCGATCTGCGCGGCCCTGGCAATATCGGCATGGCTGCCCTCGCCATCCGAGTAGGTCGTATGCATGTGCAGGTTGCCGACGTATTCGTACAGGTTATTGGTCAACGACAGTCCCCCAAAACAGACAGCTACCAGCAATCGGGAAGGGGCTGACGGCTGGTAGCCGAGCGTGCATCGCGGCTTTCGGTTACTTGCCCAACTTAGCCTTGAAGGCCTGGGTCAGCGCGGGCAGCACCTTGAACAGATCGCCCACGATCCCGTAGCGAGCCAGCTTGAAGATTGGCGCGTCGGGGTCTTTGTTGATGGCGACGATCACCTTCGACGTGCGCATCCCGGCCTGATGCTGAATAGCGCCGGAGATACCCACCGCAATGTACAGGTCGGGGCTGACGGTCTTGCCCGTCTGTCCCACCTGGTGCGCATAGGGTATCCAGCCTGCATCGACGGTGGCGCGGCTGGCGCCGACGGCTCCGCCCAGCACCTCCGCCAGTTCGCGCACCGGGGCAAAGCCTTCCGGCCCGCCCACACCGCGCCCACCGGACACGATAATCCGGGCGTCGGCCAGGTTGACACTGCCTCTGGTTTCCTCGAAGCCTTCGACTTTGGTCGTGATCTGGTCTTCGCTCAGGACGGGCGCAACGCTGACGACCTCGCCGCTCCTGCTCGTATCAGGCGTCGGAGCGGGGAAGGCGCGGCTGCGCAGCGTGGCGAACTGGACAGCGCCGCTGGCCGTCGCCGTGCTCAACACCTTGCCCGCATAAACCGGGCGAGTCGCCTTCAGGCAATCGCCTTCAAGACCGAGTTCGGTCACATCCGCCAGCAGCCCGGCGTCGAGATCGGCGGCAGCGGCGGCCAGCAGTTCGCGCCCGCGCGTTGAAGCACCGCCGAGCACAATCTGCGCCCCATTGTCCCTGACGACCTTCACCAGCAACGCGACGTAAGGTTCCAGCCGGAACTCGGCCAGTGTTGCATCATCGCATTTGAGCACTTTGTCCGCGCCGTAATGAAATGCCTGCTGCACCGGCCTGTCAATGTCCTGGCCGAAGACCACTGCCGTCAGCGGCACACCCCGCGTATCGGCGATCTTACGCCCGACGCCCAATGCTTCCCACGAAACAGGAAGTGCTTTCCCGTGAAACTGGTCTACCCAGACGAATACGCCGCTCATATGACCTTTTCCTCCAGCAGCTTCGCCACCAGTTTCTCGGCCTTTTCCTGCTCGGTAGCGCCCTCAATGATCTCGACAGTGCCCTGGCGCACGGGCAGGTTGCTGTAGGCAATGGTGCGGACGTGCGCCGCGCCGCCGGAGGCCGCGTCGCCCAATCCCAGATCGGCACTGCCCCACACCGGAATCTGCGCCTTTGACGCCTTGCGGATGCCCATGAACGATGGGTAGCGCGGCTCGTTGATGTCCTTGAGCACGCTGATCACGGCGGGCAGCTTGCTGGAAACGATCTGCTTGCCCTCCTCGATCATACGCTCCACCTTGAGGGTTTTGGCGTTGAAGTCGATGGCCTGAATCTTCGAGACGGAGCCGAGCACGGGCCAGCCCAACTTGCGCCCGACCTGGTAAATGTGCGCATCGCTGCCCACGTCCACCAGTTCCTTGCCAAACATGACCAGATCGACATCCCCCAGTTTCTTGATGGCGGCGGCCACCGCGCTGGCATAGCCCAGGCTGTCCTGGCCCTCCATCGCGTCATCCCAGATGCGGGCGGCCTCGTCAATGCCGATTGCCAGCCCCTGCTTGAGTGAATCGTTGTGCTGCTCCGGCCCGACGGCCAGTACCGTCGTCTTGACCTTGTGCGCTTCCTTGAGGATCACGGCTTCCGTCACCGTGTACTCGTCCCAGGGATTGATGACGAGTTGGGCGTCGCCCCAGGTGACTGCGCCAGCGGCGTTCACCTCGACTTTGGCCGCCGTGTCCGGCGTGCTGCGGGTTACGACTACGACGTGCAAAGTTTTACCCTCCCAATGTTTTGAGGAGTCTAAATCAGTGGCTCAGGTTTTCCAGTTGCGTATGTAATTGGCAATTCTGATATATTCCACATGCGGACGATCATTGATCACTACAGGAGTTCGGATGACAGAACCTAGATTGCTGAGAAAGGTATCTACACCTCCCGCACGTCTTATACGCCGCAATTGGTCGACCTGAGCGTCATTGACGCGAATCGAATAATCGTCCCAAACTGTCAAGAGCGCTTGATCGTAAGCGCGATGGTGCAGCACACACAAAGCCAATCCGTTTCGGGTTTCGTCTGTGCTCTTTTCATGGTTGACTGGAATAATGTGCGCGGCATCCACCAGTTTCAATTGCAAACCGCACATGGCACAGTGGTAATCATAGGCAGCCAAGACCCGGTTGCGGAATTTCACGTCCCTCAATTTCTTGCTGACGGAAATAATCGTAATTTTCCGTGCATTATCGGCAATCTGAATGTCCTCGACATTAATCTCTGGGTGCTGCGCTACAGCGTCCAGCGCTGCCAAGTCTTCCTGTGATCGTCCAAAATCGTGCAGATGTTCAAGATTACGCACATATTCAACAAGGAAGTCTGGGCGAAACGCTATTGCAATTTCTTGATTCCCTTTGTCGCAAGGCGAAAACACATTTTCAGCAGCCCGTTGTAAACAATCCTTTCTTATCTGCAAGGAAGGCGATTGTCCGAGAGCGCCACCATGTTTACGAACGTCCCAACCGGCGAATACGTCTCCCTCTTCCCACCAACCCAGTATCAACGTCTTTTCACCGGGTACTTGCTGGAAATGGTCTGTGCCCGTAATTTGAATCCTGTACTCATTTTTAGGTCGTGCCGTGCCGCCTCCGTGAGTTATGTGCCAAATGTAGATACGTACTGTAAAGCTCTCATTCTCCCGGTATATCTGTAATCTAAAGGGGTGCTCATCAATACTGGCTAGATACAGTATGTTCCAGCCAGCATCGTTAATCGACGTGACGATAGCTTCGAGCAAATCATATTTGTGGTGTGGAGGCATTCTTGCTCCTCAGCGGGAAAAGGTCGTTCACTTCCTGGAAGCGGTAAAGACTGCCCTGCAAGTAGCTTTCATTGATCTCAAATGCGAGCCATTTCCGGCCAGAAATCTCGGCACAGTGACCAGTAGTGTTTGAGCCAGCGAAGGGGTCTAGAACCAGATCGCCTTTTTCAGTCAAGAAATCGACGAAAAATCTGGCAAAGTCAAGAGGAAAGCGGGCGGGGTGAGGCTTGATCCCGGCTTGTTTGCAGCGTCTCAAATATGCACTGTTCGATTCTGTATTAGCGAGTTCTAGCAGGTTAGACGGAATAGCGCCGCTATTATCCTTCTGGAATTTGTCGGATATGTCATGCCCGCTTGGACGCATTTTAGGTTTATAACCATTTTCCAGCAGGTACTTCATACTTTCACTATAAGGTTTGAGAACACTGCGGTTATTGGCTTTAGGGTATTCAGTCAACGATAACCACCAGACGACATTGACCGCATCTTTGACGCGGATACGTCGCACTGTGACCCACTCAGCTGGGGTCGGCAGCTTGGAGGGGTTGTAGTGATAAAACTCTTGTGCCAGGAAAAATCCCAACTCTTTGCATAACCTAACTAACAACTCAAACTGATAGATCGCCCTCACCGGATAACCCGGAAGGTACGCTCCTCCCAGATCAATGACCAGCGAGGCGTTTTCTCTCATTATCCGCTTGAACTGATGAGCAAAATGCAGGAACCACTCAACGTACTCGTCTGCACTCTTGTTCCCATATTCCTTTCTACGTGTAAGTGCAAACGGAGGCGATGTCAAAATCAGGTCTACACTCTCATCAGGCAGATACTGCATTAATTCCAGGCTGTCCCCCAGGTAGGCCGCTCCGTTGTCAGTCTGGTAGTATGGATCTGTTGGTACTCTGGATAAATCGATCATGATTGCATGTACTCAATACCTTTTGACGGAGTAGACGAAAACAGAAATTCCAACGTTACGCCGCCACCGTGCTCGGCGCGGCCTGCCAGTACGCGGCGTCGTAGGCGGGCAGTTCGCAGCGCAGCGGACGATCTACCCGGTAGCCCAGCGCGTACTCGGCCTGCATCAACTGGTGAATCTCGCTCGTCCCCTCGTAGATGACCGCGCCCTTGCTGTTGCGCAGGTAGCGCTCCACGTCATATTCGTCGCTGAAGCCATACGCGCCGTGAATCTGCACCGCTTCGAGCGCCGCCTTGACGCTGTGATCGGTGGCATACCACTTTGCCAGGCTGGTTTCGCGGGTGTTGCGCTGCCCGACGTTCTTCATCCAGCCCGCTTTCAGCACGAGCAGTTTGGCCGCGTCGTACCACTGCTGCATGTAGGCGATCTTCTGCTGCACAAGCTGATGCTTGCCGATCTCCTTACCGAAGGTCGAGCGGCTGTGCGCGTATTTGATGCTGTCTTCCAGACAGGCGCGGATCAGACCCGTCGCGCCAGCGGCGACGGTGTAGCGCCCGTTGTCCAGGCAGCTCATGGCGATGTAGAAGCCTTCGCCCTCTTCGCCCAGGCGGTTCTCGACGGGCACTTCCACGTCGTTCATCGCCACCCACCCGGTTGAGCCGGCCCGCACGCCGAGCTTGCCGTGTATGTCGCCCGTCGTCAGGCCGGGCATGTCGCGCGTCACGATGAACGCCGTCAGCCCGCGATGGCCGGCTGCGGGGTCGGTCTTGGCGACCACCAGGAAATGATGGGCCTTCGTCGCCAGGCTGATCCACATCTTCTCGCCGTTGAGCACGTACACGTCGCCGCGCCGCTTCGCGCTGGCCTGCATCGAAACCACGTCGCTGCCCGCGCCCGGCTCGGTGAGACAAAAGGCCGCATATTTCTCGCCGCGCGCCTGCGGAACCAGGAACTTCTGCTTCTGGACTTCCGTCCCCCATTGAAGCAGGGCCATGCTGTTCAGACCCATGTGGACGGACATGACCACACGCAGCGTCGTATCGACCCGTTCAAGCTCCTCGCAGACCAAGCCCAGCGTGATGTAGTCGAAGCCCTGCCCGCCATAGCGCACCGGGATATTGATGCCCAGGATGCCCAGTTCGGCCATGCGCGGCAGCACAGCCGGATTCATTTCCTGCTTGCGATCCCACTCTTTGATGGTCGGGTAAACCTCTTTCTGGGCGAAGTCTCTGACCATCTTTTGAGCCATCTGATGTTCTTCGGAGAGCAGGAAATCCATAGGGTTGTCCTTACGTTGAGGCGGGATTCAGGTGTGGGGATTATATCAGCGCTTGCGTGCCCCTCCAAGACGGTTAGAATTGTTATGTAATGTTGATAGCCTCTCGCATTCTCCGAAAGGGGAACCATGACTCAGCAGGCATCCTTCACAATCGGTTTCTCGAACCTGCAAGATTCCTCCCCGTTTTGCGCCATGGTGAAGAGCAGTCTTGAAGCGGCGGTAGCCGAGCACCCGAACCTGACCCTCATCTCCCGCGACAATGACCTGAATGATGACCTGGCGCTTGCCAACGCCCATGAGTTCGCCGAGCTACAGGTCAATCTGGCGATCATTTTTCACATCAATCGGCTTATCGGCGACAAAATCTACCAGATCCTGACGGTGGGCAAGCGCATTCCCATCATCGCCGTTGACATCCCGATCCTGTGGACAACCTATTTTGGTGTGGACAACAAACAGGCGGGCGCGCTTGCCGGGGCTGCGCTGGGCAAGTGGATCAACGCCAACTGGGCAGGGCAGGTCGATAAGATTCTGGCCCTGACCGAGAGCCGGGTGACGGACGTCGTCAGGCTGCGTATTGATCAGGCCCTTGCCACGCTCAAGGCTATGATCCACTACAATCCCGATAATTTGCTCTATGTTGACTCTGGCAATGTGCATGACCTGAGTGTTGAACGAACCATTGATGTGCTGCAACGCTGGACGGACTATCGCCGCATCGCGCTGATCGGCTTCAACGAAGATACGTCACTGGCGCTGATGGATGCGGTGCGCGCGCTGGGCCGCCTGGACGACGTGGTCGCTGTCGGGCAGGGCGCGGATCGGGCGGCTCTGGATGAACTGGCCCGCCCGGACACCCGCCTGATTGCCACCACTGGCTACCGCCCCTACGCCTACGGTGCACACCTGGTCGATCTCGCGCAGCGCATCTTGCGTGGCGAACGTGTCCCTGCCAATAACTACGTCGAGCTTGATCTTTTCACTGCCGCCCACACCCCGACTTGAAATGCGGCAGAAGAAAAGTTTTAAGCAGACTTAAGGGATGAACCTTCATTTGGTAAAGAGTTGGCTTAAACCGCGACCTTGATTCCGTCGCCAGTATCTCATACACTTCGCCTTATTGCAAATCATTCGCAATAAGGAGCAAACCCTTGAGCCGATCCATTTATGCACTCACAGCAGTCGTCCTGCTGCTTTCGGTCCTGTTGGCTGCGCCACGAACGGCGCTCCACGCCCAGAGCGGCACGCCTGACTGCGTACCTGCGACTCCGTCAGGACAGGGCGGTAACGAAGACGTCCGCAGACAGGTTATCCTGGACAAGATTCGTGGTCATCTGCTGCTCACGCTGCCGCTCCGGGAGTCAGGCGATTACGAGAAAGCGGCAATGCACGCGGGCCACCCCGTCGCGGAACTGCTCTCAATTATCGCGGGCGATCTGCGGCGCGCTTGCTTCCTCGACACGCTGAGGCAGGCGCTCCTCGGCTATGCCAACCTGATGGGTAAGGACAGCGACAAAGCCGTTGTCGAGCAGACCCACAAGGCGTTACTAGCAACGCTTGACGATGCCAGTACCCGGCTGCTCTCAGAAGCGGTGCGCAGCGACCCGGTCTTCAATTTCCGGGTGGTGGCGGGCGTGCTTATCGATTCGCAGCAGGAATACGCTGAGGGTTACAAGGATGGCAAGATCGTGGAAGCCATCGAATACCAGGACAGTATGGGCTTTTACATGGTGGCGAAAGCGCGCTACGACTCGATCCGTGCCAGGCTGTCGGAACTAACCAATGGCGCGGACAAGGCCGCCGATCCGCACTGGGCGACGCTGGCAGGCGCATATGCCAGCGTCCAGCCGCCGGAGAAGCCACTCGATCCGGCGACGCTATCCAGTGCCGTTGACAGCCTGACCAGCACCCTCGCCCAGGCCCTGAAGATCACGTTGGAAGCCAAGCTGACGCCCCTCGAATACCTGACCAACGCGCAGCAAGAACTGACCGAAGCGCTGGAACTCTATGAAAAGGGCAACCAGGATGAAGCCTACGAGACAGCCGCTTCTGCCTATCTCGATCAGTTCGAGAACGTCGAAGGGCCGCTGGCAGAGAAGGACAAGGAGTTGATGGAAAGCATCGAAGCGCAGATGAAAGCCTTCCGTGATGCTATCAAAGCCGGAAAGCCGGTTAGCGAGGTGCAGGCACTCCTGGCACAGATCGCGCCCAATATCGAAAAGGCGATGGCGCTTTTCAGCTAAGTGCTACGGGTCATAAATCGTGCGGCTTTGCGCCACGTAAAGGGATGACAATGGGCGAACTGTTCATGAACAGTTCGCCCGCAAAGCCGCAGGCCATTTCCAGGGAGCGGGGACAGCAGCCAAGCCGGGCATGGTCATCCCGCTGGCCTGGACGTGCAGTGCTGCGGCAAAACCGTAATCACAGCTCGCCTGTCGTGTGCCGGTACTGGGTGAGCGCTTTGCGGCCTCTGGCATTGAGGGTGTAAATCTCCTGGCGGCCATCGGCGCTTTGTGTCCAATCGACCAGGCCCAGATCGACCAGCAGGTCCAACTTGGACTCGCGGTTGAGTTTTTGTCCGGCCAGGTCCCGCCGGTCAATGGCAATCGATGCCGCTGACAGACATTCCAATACATACCACAACTCATTCATCGCCGGGTTATTTACCATTCGGATGCGCTCCCTCCTCAACCCCTGATGGAGAGATTGCCAGCTTACTTCACGTACACGGGCGTGTCGGCGGGTAGAGTGACAAGCTGCCCGGTGCCCTGCTGCTCGCGTGCCAGGATGATGCGGTAGCGATTGGGGTGGGGCTGTTCAGGTGCGAAGGAGACAGCGTACTCCTCAGAGGAGTACCAGCGGAGATAGATGGTCTTACCTGCTTCCTTGAGCGCCAGGCGCTGTCTGAAGGCTTCGTCGAGCGTCATCAGTTCATTCATGAGTCACTGCCCCTATATCATTATAGCCAGTATCGACAGTGCCACCCGGATTGCTCTATCGCTTATGTAGAGATCATACTTTGGGCTGCCATTCGGTCAAGCGCACCAACCGGTAATACGGCCACTCTGCCCGGTCATGGTTTGCGGAGAATTAAACGTTGATGGGGTTACGAGATTGGCCTGCGAGCGGATCGTCTTGCCGATCTGCGCTTTGGGGGGGTGCAAGCCCGGTTCGATAGAGCGCAGGGGGGCAGTTCAGGACGCCGATGAAGAATCGGCGTCCTGCTCATTTTGGCGCTGCAAACAGCCTCAGCAGATCACGATGTTGGCTTGAAGGCCCTCATCCCCTGACCCCTTCTCCCTGAGGGCGAGGGGTTGGGGTGAGGGCCTGATCCCCGAAGCCATGATCTACTGAGCCTCTTAATGCTGCGTGACCAGCCCGTCCTGACTCTTCTTGGCAGTTTTGTAGTCCTGATAAGCCACGTAGACGCTGCCCACGGTGCCGAATGCACGGGCAAACGAGGCCAGATTGCGCCCGAAATATACGGCAGCTACGGCAAGTACTGCGTTTTTCGGATAGCTGCCAAAGCTCAAGGCGCCGTGAATGAAGCACAACGACGAAGGAGCCATCTGCCGCCACCACGTTGCATCGGTGCGCGAGGGGATCAAGGCGATTGCCGATGAGACACTGCCAGCGGCATAGGCGGTGCACAGCTTGTCGATCCACGCTTTGACTGTCCCATCCGAGGGGCACGACAGGAACACTTTGCCATACCAGGGCTTGAGCAGGCGTTCATCGCTCGTGCTGTCGGTAGCGGCGGGAGAGACCGAGATGCACAGGTCAATTGTCCCCAATACCTTCGTCACGCAGTCGAGGATGTATTTCGGCGTCTCGTACTCGGCCTCGCGGCCCGACGCTCGTGTGAGAAGGCTGGCCGGTCGCGGTTTCAAAAGGGGCGTGGGCTGAACGGCCTTCGGGTCGTTCAGGTAGTCATTCTCCACCTTCACGTAGCGCCGGACGGAAGCAACCAGGCGCTGTAGCGTTGAGGGCGCGAGTTTGGATTCGGTTGAATTGGTCAATCGGAGTTGTTCACCCAACGTCATGAACTGGTACGCCGCATCTTCGTTCCAGGAAAATTCGGCAGCTAACCAGGCGACGAACAGGTCATAACCGAGCCGGGCCTTGACTTCAATGAGCTTTTGCCCGATGTTGACAAGGTCCTGGATCTCCCGCACCGGCATTTTGATTTCCTGGGTACGGATTTGAACAATCGTCCGTGTTTCGGCATCCAAGATCGCATAATCGAAAGGTGTTGCTGACATTCGACGTTCCTCAAGTCCCTGGTGTCTTGCGATGACTGATTTCGGTGTCTCGTTTAGTCCCGGAACCTGGTCTGAATGTTCTCTCCCGTGAGAGATCAGCACTTGCAGGTTAGAAGCGAACCGGGCCAATGCTGTATTGGGTTGCGCTGTGCTAAACAGGCCGTGCTAAACAGATCGATTCAGTGGGCCATACCTTCGTCTGCCGACAGCCTCGATCTACGGTGAACTTTCAGGAGAGAACGAAGACCCGAAAGTCGTGTTTGGCATCTGGTGCATCTTGCCTCGCCTCAGATAGATATAGAGCGTTGAGTGCACCTCGGCTAGTCTGACTTTAGATCGTCTGACTAAACAAAGTGCTGACCAGGCCGGAAGCCGTTCCATCAGCAAGGCGCGCAGCGCCCACCTTCTGGCGACTTCAATTCTAGACGTGTTCGGCGGCGGCGATCATCACGATGCTGTAACGAAACGATGCTGTATCAGAAGCGGGCCGGGCCAAATTCGACTCAACCGTAACCTCTGGCATCGAGGTCCGGTATGCTCGATTGAATCCCATTGTAGCTGATTTGCTATCAGAAGCATTGAAATGGTAAGATTTCAACCGAGAGGAGGACGTTGGCAGCACGAAAACGTTGAGCACAGCACCTATCTTTAGTTACGAGGACAAGGAGAGAAGATCGTGTTTAAAAAGCTGGTTGTCATCCTTTTGCTGGTCGTCTTGAGCCAGGCGACCTTGAATGTGTACGCGGGGATGCATTTCCCGGGTACGGCGGCTGTTGACCATTCGACATTCTACGGTACGGCGACAGTGGAAGGCTTTGGTGGCAACACGGCCTACTCTATTGTCAACCTGCACCTTTTCACGCAGCCCGGAAGCGGGCTAACCGCGCTCTGTGCTAATCCTGCCGGCAACATCGCCCCGGGGCAGAGTCTGATCAACGTTGACGTCAGCCAGACCAGCCCCGACCTCCACCCGGATCAGAATGGCAATGCCTCGTTCTCATTCACCGTTCCCTTGCTGCCATCAACCAAAGCGGCGGGCTGCCCCAACGGTAAGTGGCAGGTGGTGGGTCTGAAGGGCACATTGTTCGCCACCTACACTGCCAATGAATATAAAACCAAAGACCCCGGAACGCTGTTCGCGCTGGCTACACTGGGCTTTCAGTGCACCATCGACGAGTCTGTAAACACCCACACCACCTGCGTCCAGATTTTCGAGACGGCGCAGACGTTCTGATAAGCCAGAAGCCTGACCTGAACAAGGAAACTGTAAACCCCTGTGTTCAACGTGACGGGGCTTACAGTTTCTTTCGCTGACATGTCGGATTTGTTTTTATTCTCACGTCTGATTATAGTTCCCATATTACAACACCCCGCCGACAAACTTTAAAGAAAAGGATCGGGTAGCCGCGATATGGACCGCTTGGGCGATCAAATCTTTGGGAGTCGTTACCAGTTACTCGACAAGTTGGGCGAGGGTGGCATGGGCATCGTTTATCGTGCCTATGATCGCTTGAACCGTCAAACGATTGCGCTCAAACGAGTCCTGGCGCGGCCCGACGACCCCGGTCTGTCCGTGCAGACGGGGGTGGACATAACCCTGACTCGTGTAGCATTGGCTCACGAATTCCAGACGCTCGCCTCATTACGTCACCCGCACATCATCAACGTGCTGGACTACGGCTTTGACACTACCGGGCAGCCTTACTTCACCATGAGTCTCCTCGATGATTCACAACCGATCACACAGGCAGGGCAAGGGCAAGCGCTGGAAGTGAAGGTCAGTTTGCTGATTCAGATGTTGCAGGCGCTGGCTTATCTGCATCGGCGCGGCATCATTCACCGTGACCTCAAGCCAGACAATGCCCTCGTGACGGCAGGCGGGGAAGTGAAACTGCTGGATTTTGGCCTTGCGCGGTTACGCGAACGCGAACCAACTGGCGACGACATTTCAGGCACATTTGCTTATATCGCGCCTGAAGTATTGCAGGGCGCCGCCGCCGGTGAAGCAGCCGACCTCTATGCTGTCGGCGTGATGGCTTACGAATTGCTGGCCGGGCGTCATCCGTTTGACACCGGCAATATCGCTCGCCTGGTTCAGGACGTCATCTCGACTCCGGCCAATATCGACGCGCTCGATACGAAGCCCGACGTTGCGAACATCGTGCGGCGTCTCCTTGACAAGTCGCCAGAAAATCGCTACCAGGACGCCTACGAAGTCATCGCCGCGTTGAGCAGTGCGACGGACCAATCCATTCCGCAGGAAACAGCCGCTATCCGCGAAAGTTTCTTGCAGGCCGCGCAATTTGTCGGGCGGGACAAAGAGCTAGAGCAGTTGACTGACGCTTTATCGCGGGCGATGGAAGGTCAAGGAAGCGCCTGGTTGATTGGTGGCGAAAGCGGCGTCGGCAAGTCGCGCCTGCTGGACGAACTCCGCACGCGGGCGATGGTCAAAGGGGCGCTTGCGCTGCACGGGCAAGGCGTCGCCGAGGGCGGCCTGTCTTACCAGCTCTGGCGAGAATTGCTGCGGCGGCTGGCCCTCACCACCGAGTTGAGCGAGATCGAGGCCAGCGTCCTCAAACAAATCGTGCCAGACATTGGCGATCTGCTCGGACGCCCGGTTCCCGACGCGCCGGAACTTGAGGGCCAGGCCGGGCAGCAACGTTTGTTCCAGACCATCGCCAGCCTGTTCAACAAACAGCCGCAGCCCGTCGTGTTGATTCTGGAAGACCTGCAATGGGCAGTGGAAAGCCTGGACGTGTTGAAGCTGCTCAACGCGATGGTTCACGATCTGCCGCTCCTGGTGATCGGCAGCTATCGGGACGACGAGAGGCCGAATTTGCCCGCCGACCTACCCGGAATGCAGGTCATGAGGCTGGAACGGCTGACCAGCGAAGGCATTGCCCGACTGAGCGCCTCGATGTTGGGCGATGCCGGACGGCGACCCGACGTGCTGGAACTGCTCAAAAAAGAGACAGAAGGGAACGTGTTCTTTCTGGTGGAGGTGGTGCGCGCCCTGGCCGAACAGGCCGGACGCTTGACGGAGATCGGACGGGGCGCGCTGCCCGAACACGTCTTCACGGGCGGCGTGCAGCAGGTTGTGGGGCAGCGCCTGAAACGAGTCCCGGCCACGGCCCAGGCGCTCCTGAATCTGGCTGCGGTTGCCGGGCGCCTGCTCGATCTCAACGTGCTGCGTGCCAGCGCGCCCGGCATCGACCTGGACGACTGGTTGGCGATCTGCTCCAACGCGGCTGTCCTGGACGTCATGGATGGGCAGTGGCGCTTTGCTCACGACAAACTGCGCGAGGGGCTGCTCGGTGCGCTTGCAGAGGATGAACGGCGGGTACTCCACCGACAGGTGGCGACAGCCCTGGAGACGGTCTATAGCGACACCCAGGACGAGTACGCCGCCATGATTGGCGAACACTATGAAGAAGCGGGCGCACTGTCGCTGGCCGCCGGGTGGCTCGCGCGCGCCGGGAAACATGCCCAGGCAACCTATGCGCCAGTGGCCGCCATTAACTCATATCAAAAGGCGCTGGCGCTCTGGTCGGCCATGGAAGCAGGAAAGATCGAGGCCGCACAGGCCGCGCCGCGCTTCGAGCTTTACGAAGGATTGGGCGAGATGTTGAACTGGCAGGCTCGCTATGCTGAGGCCAGCCAGGTATTCACGGCGATGAGAGCCGCCGCTGAGTCGGTTGGGGACGCTGTCGTGCAAGCGCGGGCCTGGCTTGGGCTGTCCAAAGCGCAAATGTATCACGGCGACCTGCGCGACGCGCTTGAAAGCGCGACATGGGCCGAGGCACTGGCACAGGCGGCCAACGCTCGCCCAGAGCTTGCCCAGGCGCTGTGGATGAGAGGCTGGGGGGCATTCCGCCTGGGTGATATGGCGTTAGCGCTGCCCTTAAGTGAGCGGGTGCTGGCGTTGAGCACCGAACTGAACAGCCGGGATCAGATCGCGCAAACCCTGAACTTGCTCGGCGTCGTGCATTACAGCCTGGGTCATTACGATCAGGCGGCCCGTCACTTCGAGGAAGCCCATAAACTGGCCGAGGAGCTGGGTGATCGCGCGCGGGCCATGCCCCTCCTGAACAACCTGGGCGTGCTGGCCGGCGCGCGGGGCGATTATCAGACCGCCGTCGCGCGCTATCAGGACGCGCTGGCGATTGCCCACGAGATCGGGCAGCGCGAGGCGGAGATGGTCTATCGCAGCAATCTGGGCGGCGCGCTGGTTGGGCTTGGGCAGTACCAGGAGGCCGAGAAGACGCTGCGTCAGGTGATCAGCGTGGCCGAGGTGGCCGGTCTGGGTGAACTGTCCGAAACGTATCGTTTCCTGGCTGAAGCCTGCCTGGGACAGGACAAGGTCGAGGAGGGCCTGGTCGCCGCACGCCAGGCGCTGGCGCTGGGGCAGGAGGTCGGGTCACAGGAGTACATCGGCGCGGCGTGGCGTGTGCTCGGCCAATTGGCCGAGCGTTTCCCCATTCCTATCGCCGTTGAAGGCAGCGGAGCACGGTTATCCAACGCTGTTCAGTGCTATACCGAAAGCACGCGCATACTGGCCGAGGCAGGCATCGAGGGTGAACGGGCACAGACCCTGCGAGCCTGGGCCAAATACGAATTGAGGTGGGGAGAGCGGGCGCGGGGTATGGCGATGTGGAACGAGGCGCGCGATCACTTTGCGCGCCTCGGCGCACAGGCCGAAGTGCAGCGCATGGCGAACCTGCCGCAGGAATCGATGAATCCGTCTTGAGCCTGCCGCTCGCCGCAGTTGGCCTGCTCAGGTCACTTCGCCATGCGCCACCCCTCGCACCGAAAGCCGTGCGCCGTCACTCGACCTTACCTTGCCGGGGATTGTAAACGAGCGCGCCACTGGCCGCGAACGCACGGTAAACCTCGATGGCTTCAGCCGTCAGGACGTTGTTGATGAGTTCGATGCCGCGTTTTGCCAGTTCCCTGCTCCAGTCCGGGTGGATCGGCCCTTCGTCGAAACCTGTGATCTGTTCCAGTTCTGGCCCGCTGCCCGCAATCACCAGCGAGCGGATGCCCGACCAGATCGTCGCGCCGAAGCACATCGCGCAGGGCAGCCAGTTCACCACCAGTTGGTGCACGGGCTGGCCCGGCCCGCCCAGGTCGTAGGTTCCCAGGATTTTCTGAGCCAGCGAAAGCGTCATGACCTCGGCGTGTGCCGACGAGCAGTTCGAGGCCACCACACGGTTGACGCCGATCACGAGAGGTTTGCCGCTGTCGCGCTCAAAGACCCCCGCAGCAAATGGCCCACCTGTGCCTTTTTCAAAATTTAGACGGGAGAAGCGAATCACCGCTGCCATCCGTTCCTCAAGGGAAGGCATGGTAGCGGGCAGACGGCGGTTCTCTTCAACTGCCCACTCTGGCAGAGATAGCGTGAAATTCATGTGGTTTTGTCTCCTTCTGGTACGGTAGGATAGAGCGGTAATACCACAGCGTGGATGTGACAGGCAGCCGGCGCTCAGACAACAGGCCAGATGCCATGCACAGGCTCCCAACGCAGCACCGTTTTGGCCGCCTGGTTGGTGCAGCGGTAAGATGGCGGGCAAGGCTGGCCCGGATCGCGCGGCGGCTCCGGCGCGCCGACCAACCGGGCCAGCCGATCCGTGTACTCGCCCTGGCGGAGCGGCTCGTCCACAACATTGAAAACCTGGCCTGCCGGGTTGCGCTCAATCACCGCGACAAACGCCGCCGCGATGTCTGCCACGTGGATGGGCGAGATGAAGTTCTGGCCGTCGCACCGGACTACCTCCTGACCCGCGCGCAGCCGTGCGATCAGGGCCTCCTGCCCCGTCCCCGGCCCGACGAACAGACCGCCGCGCACGATACACCAGGCCAGTTGTGCCGGATCGTTCGCTTTGACCATGCCTTCCATCGCTATGACGGGCGCGCACACCCCGGCCCGCGCTGGCGAGGAATCGAGCGGCGTCGATTCGTCCAGCCAGCGATCACCACCATCGATGTAAGCCATGACGATGCTTTGCTGGATGTACTGGGGGACTCCGGCCCGGAGCGCAGCATCGAGCAAGCGCCGTGTCCCTTCCGTGCGCAGGCGGCTGTTGTTTTCCCAGCCCCCTGGCGCAGTCGGGTCGGTAGGAATGGCCGTCGCCGCGTGAATCACAACATCGCACCCGGCCAACAGACCGGGTAGTTGAGCGGCCATTGCGGGGTCGAGCAAATCGTGCCGAACTGCCTCCACCCGCGCCGTGTGCAAGACCTTTTCCGGGGAGCGGGCCAGTGCCCGCACCTGGTGGCCCCGTTCGACCAGCATCGGGATGAGATTTCTCGCCAGCACCCCGGTTGCGCCAACCACACCCACTCTCATACCTCATCACCTTTCAGTGCCGCTTGCACTGAACGCTGCATTGAGCTGTTTCTCTACCAATGTGCCAGTAACGGAACTAATTTTCAATTCACCAGTTTGACCAATACCGTGCGGTTCTTGCCCGCAATTGCTACCGAGGGGCGACGGCGCTATGATCGCACCTATGAGTACGATTCGCCTCTACGACGTTTCGGCGCGGTACACAGAGCCGGAAAGAATCAACCTGCTCGGTAAACAACGGGCTGTGGGGTCTGGCGGGCTGACAGGGGCGCTTGCGCGCGAACCCTACCGCAAACTGGTGCTGGACAGGGTCAACCTGGAAATTCGGCACGGCGAGACGATGGGCATCCTCGGCCCGTCGGGCTGCGGCAAAACGACGCTCTTGCGCGTTATCGCCGGTTTGATGCCCATCGACAGCGGTCTGATCACCTACGACGATCAGGATATGGCGCACGTGCCGACAGGCGAGCGAGGCATCGGCATCGTCTTCCAGAACTATGCGCTTTACCCGATGATGAACAGCCGGGAAAATGTCGGCTTCTTTTTCCGCATTCACAGGCGTGACGAGGAGATCCCCGAACGTATCCGCGAGGTGTCGCGCGTGATGGGCATTGGCTTCGCGGAACTGCTCGACAAACGCCCGGCCTGGCTGTCCGGTGGGCAGCGCCAGCGGGTGGCGCTGGCGCGCTGTATTGCCCGCGATCCCAGGCTGTTCCTGTTCGACGAGCCGCTTTCCAACCTGGATGCCAAACTGCGGGTCAAGACCCGCGCCGAGTTGAAGCGCCTGATCACGCGCTACAAAGTGACGGGTGTCTACGTCACGCACGACCAGACCGAAGCCCTGGCGCTCTGTGACCGGCTGGCGATCATGAATGAGGGCCGTATCGAGCAGGTCGGGACAGCGCACTACCTGATGGAACACCCGCTCACGACGATGGTCGCCTCGTTCCTGGGTACGCCACCCATGAACCTGTTTCAGGGCGAACTGACCGAGCAGGGCTGGCGATGCGGCGATTTCAGCATATCGATTCAGGGCCGCCAGTTTGCACCGCGTGAACACGTCACGCTCGGCGTCCGGTCTGAACACATCTATCTTGATCCAGATGGGCCGCTGCGCGGTTCGGTGGCGCTGGTCGAGCCGCTGCTGTCGGAGCGCGCCCAACTGGTCTATGTGGACACCGCCCGGTTCCAGGTCGTCGCGCGGCTTCCCCAGGGCATTTCAGTGCGCATTGATGACACCGTTGCGTTAAATGTTGATCCTGGGCACGTTCACCTGTTTGATTCGGTCAGTGGGCGGCGGTTGACGTAGGGCCGCGTTGAATGCTTTTTTCTGAAGAATGGCTAAAGGAAGTGAACTGCCCTATTGCTGCGCCAACTGGATCAGGTTGCCGCACGTGTCGTCAAAGACGGCCAGCGTCACGGGGCCAGCCTGGGTTGGCTCCATCGTGAACTTCACACCCAGCTCTTTCATCCGTTCGTATTCCTTCTGAACGTCGGTGACGGCAAACGATGCCAAAGGTATCCCCTGCTCAAAGAGCGCCCTCTGGAATGTCCTGGCCGCCGGATTGTTGTTCGGCTCAAGCAATAGCTGCGTGCCATCCGGTTCTTCGGGTGAGACAACGGTCAGGAATTTGTAGTCTCCTGCCGGAATATCAGTTTTCTTGACAAAGCCCAGAACCTCCGTATAGAACTTCAATGCTTTGTCCTGATCCTCCACGAGCACACTGTTTAGATTGATCTTCATGGCTCCCTCTTTCCTCAACCTTCAATCCACATCGGACGTATGATGTGCGGCCTGCTCCGCAGACTCCGCGTTTTCGAGCAGCGTCTTCAGCCGCAGCAAGCGTTGATCCCACTTTGCGCTGACCTCTTTGATCCACTGCTCAAGCTCGGTCAGCGGTTCGGGGGTCAGGCTGTAGCGCTTCTCCCGGCCTTCCTGGTGTACGGTGACCAGGCCCGCTTCTTCCAGAATATGAAGATGCTTCAAAATGCCCTGGCGCGAGATCGGATACTCCTTTGCAAGCTGGGTTGCCGTCTTGGGGCTGCCTTCCGCTAGATTCAACAGTAATTTTCGGCGCATCGGATCGGCCAGCGCGGCAAAAATGGGCGCGTCCATCGGTGCAATTGGCTCCTACCTTCAAGCACTCCACCGATATTTTATCGCTGCAACTGTCTGAGCCGCTGGCATCGAACGTCTGCCTGAGTCTCAGAATCCTGCTGGATGGGGCAAACTCCTGCCGTCAAGGTAGGCTTGCAAGTTCTCCAACGCCATCTCCCAACCTTTGTTGTCCTGATCTGCCCGCTGCTGGCGCGTATCTTCTGGTAGGGCTTCGTAGCCGGACTCGATGACCGTGAAGCGTGTGCCGCCATTCTCTTCTTCGAGCATGTAGGTCGTGGTAATCGTCCTCTCCGGCAAATTGCGGGTCGTGATTTGTCGCGGTGGATCGAACAGTTCAATGATCGCCACCTCCATTTCCATTTCTCCGATGCGCACGGAGATTCGGTTGCCGTTTTGCGAGAACGACGCGCCCGGCGAAAACCACTGCGCGATCTGCTCCGGGTCTGTGACGGCCTGCCAGACCCGTTCACGCGGCGCGTTGATCCAGATACTGCGCTTGACCGCTATCTTCTGCACGTACTTCACCTCCTATGTGCAACTGTTTGGTTGCACATAGTGTATATGAACAACTGTTCGGAGTCAAGTCCTTTGCCTGACGATACAAATGTTCTATAATCGGCGGTTCTTATCACACACACTTCTTGATGCTGGTGGAGAATATGCGCAAACTTATCGTCAGCAACCTGGTCTCGTTGGATGGCTATTACGAAGGCAAGGATAGAAGTCTGGCTGCGTTGTTTGACTTTTTCCACGAGGATTACTCAGGCGACCAGAACTTCGACTTCTATAACACTGAACGGCTACGCGCTGCCGATACGCTGTTGTTGGGTGGTCGCTCTGCATTTCTAGGTAACAAGGAGTACTGGTCCGGCGTGCCGGATGACCCCAACGCCACTGCCATCCGGCGAGAATTTGCGGGGCTTATTAAGACGGTGGAGAAAGTCGTCGTTTCGGATAAGCTGACTGCTGAGGAGTTAGCGCCCTGGCAGAATACACGCATCATCAAAAGGGCGGATGCGCACAAGGAAATTGCTGCCCTCAAGCAGCAAAGCGGCAGAGACATCTTCGTGTTTGAGAGCCGTATGCTCTGGAATGATCTGCTGGTTCACGATCTGGTAGACGAACTGCACCTCACGATTTTTCCGGTCATCGCGGGCGAGGGTACACCGCTGTTCGTTGGTCGCCCACCGGTGACTCTCAAGCTCATCGCCACACGCACGTGGCAAGGCTCAGGCAACATCCTCGCCTGTTATGAAGTGGGTCGAAAGAAGTCATAAAGCGAATCGCCCTTCAAACCCATGACTATAGGTTGCCTTCACAGGCATCAAGATAAGGGACAGCAAGGTATCTACAATGGAGTGCGGGGAGGGAATCAGCCGCTGTTTTTAGGGGTAGTGGCGCTGTGGGGCCAGAACACACAGGCCGTCGTGCCCTTGCCGACGCCCTCGCTCTCAACCGTAATGCGCCCGCCGTAGGCTTCCACGACGGACTTGACCAGCGCCAGCCCCAGCCCCGTTCCTGGGATGTCGCGGGAGCGCGCCTTGTCTGCCCGGTAGAATCGCTCGAAGATGTGGGGGAGGTGCTGTGGAGCGATGCCGGAACCGGTGTCCTGAATGGTGTGGTAAACGCCGCTTTCCCCCGCTTGGATGCGCCAGCTTATTTGGCCGCCGTCGGGCGTGTATTTGATGGCGTTGTCCAGGAGGTTCCGAAACACCACTGTCAGGTGGTTGAGGCTGGCATTGACCAGCACGGGCTGCTCTGGCGGCGACAGCGTGAGTTCAAGATGCTTCTCGGCAGCCTGTGGCGATAGCTGCTGGCACAGGCTGCCAGCCAGCCGCGCAAAATCGATCTGATCGTGCCCCAGTTCGGCGCGCCCGGCGTCAAACCGCGATAGAAGCGTCAGGTCCTGTACCAGGTTGCCCAGGCTGGCAACTTCGTCGTCAATTTCCTCGATATATCGACGGGCCGTCGTTTCGTCCAGCGTGGGGTCGTTGCGGAGCGCTTCGGTGCGGAGCCGGATGGCGGTCAGCGGCGTTCTCAGTTCGTGGGAGGTGTTGCTGGCAAAGGCGCGTTGTTCTTCCAGCATACTCTGCACCTGGCGGGCCATTTCATTGAACGCCTGGGCAACCTCCCCAATCTCGTCTTTCCAGGTCACCGTGACGCGGTGCGAAAAGTCGCCCTGCGACAGCCGGACTGCCGATTCGCGCAGAGCGAAGAGCGGCTGAATGATCGAACGCGAGAGCCACAGGGCCGCCAGCAGCGCGGCACTCGTGACCAGGACAAAGCTGAGGCCGAGGATCGCCCAGCGTTGCAGGACGAGGCCCTGAATGTTCTGAGACGGTACGCCGAGTTGAATCAGCCCTTTCACCTGGCGGTTCAGGACGATGGCCGAGGCCGTGTAGAGCGTGTCTTCCCCTTCTTCATTTTTGCGTTCGACCAGCATCGTCTCCCCGCGCAGCGCCGTCTCCATTTCCGGCATGTTAAAGAAGGAGCCAACTGGCGGGCGCTCGTATTCCCCGTAGGAATGCGGGGACTCTCCTATCGAATACAGTGCCAGAGTGCCGCCCGACTGCGTTTCGTAGGCTTTGAAGATGGCGGTCAGTTCGGCTTCGGTCAGTTCGCCTCGGATGTACGCGGCAATGGACTGGCTCGTGCCCTGCGCGATGAGGCGTATCTCGTACTGAAGGCGCTGTGAGTAATCGGCGCGGACTGCCGCCGTGATCTGCCCGCCCGCCAGCACCGTCAGCCCGGAGAAGCCGATCAGAATGATCCCCACGTAGGCGACGAGGAGCCGGGTACGGATGCTGGTTGTGATCAGCCGCAACCTCATGCCGAGTTTCCTGAGACGAAGCGATAACCCACGCTGCGCACCGTTTGAATATACTTCGGGTTGCCCGGATCGTCCTCCAACTTCTCGCGCAGCCAGCGGATATGCACGTCCAGGGTGCGCATGTCGCCCAGCCATTCTGTCCCCCACACCTTATCAAAGATCTCCGCCCGTGTGACCACTTCCCCCGCGTTGTTCACGAGCAGACTCAGTAACTCGAACTCCTTGAAGCGCAAGTTCAATTCGGTGTCGCCCTTGAAGACCTGGCGACGATCCAGATCGATCCTGAGATCATCCACCGTGACCACCTTCTTCGGCGGGTTATGAGCCGCATCGAACTCAACCCGGCGCAGCAGCGCTTTGATACGGGCGATCAGTTCGCGCATACTGAACGGTTTGGTCTGGTAATCGTCCGCGCCCAGTTCCAGGCCCACGATGCGATCAACCTCGTCGGTGAGCGCGGTGAGCATGAGGATCGGGACGACGCTGGTCTTACGGATGGCTTTGCAGACTTCCCAACCGTCCATTTCGGGCAGCATGATGTCCAGGATCACCAGGTCAGGCTGGCGTGTCAGCGCCAGTTCCAGGCCCGTCGCGCCGTCAGAGGCGGACAGCACAGTATAGCCTAACCCTTCCAGTGCCCGAACCAGCGGCGTGGCGATTGACCGGTCATCCTCGATCAGAACGATTGTCGGCATAACGTACCCTTACGTCACAACGGCCTGCCACGCTGTGTGGCAACGCGGTCTCCTAGAATCTTGCCCCTTTCCCTGGCAAGGAGCAATCCATTTAAGGTCGATTTAAGAATATTTGAGGTGCACATAACCATGCGATGGCGTGGCGCTGGTATTTTGGGGCGCGGCAGCGGCGTGGCGAACGAGGGATGCATTATGGAGAGTCTCCCACGAACACGGCGCACAGTCTGCCGTTCAACCGACGCTTGTAAAACGGAACCGTAGTGGAGAGGAGCCAAAGGATTATGACGTTCAAGCGAGTGTTAACCGGAATCGGGGTTCTGGTCGTGTTGGGTGGGCTTGGGTTGTTTGTCCTGGATCGGACGATCTTCGCCCCGGTTGCCGTCAGCACGGAAGTGCCAGTTGCGCCGACGCTGCCCGCCCCGACGGTGGTTGCTGACCAGCCAACCGCCGGGCAAACCCAGGCTGCGACCCAGCCGGGCACGGCGGCCAGCACGACCAGTCCGGCAGGCGCACAACGCTACCGGATCGATGCTTCCCAATCCGAGGTGCGATACGAGGTGGACGAGACGTTTTTCAACGAGAACAATCGCCTGAACACGGCCATTGGCCGGACAAAAGGCATCGCGGGCGACATCCTGATCGACTTTGCTAACCCCTCCAACAGCCAGGTCGGCGAGATCGTGATCGATGTCAGCCAGTTCACGTCAGACGAGACCCGGCGCGACAATTTCATCCGCCGCAATGGACTCAACTCGGCACAGTATCCGAAGGCCACGTTTGTGACCAAATCCATCGAAGGCTTGCCCGCGCGGGTAGCGGTTGGCGATCAGGTCTCGTTCAAGATCAGCGGCGATCTGACGGTGAAGGAGACGACCAGGCCCGTGATCTGGGACGTGACCTTGAAACTGGGCGACAAGCGGCTGGAAGGCTCGGCCACGACCCAAATCCTGATGTCGGACTTTGGCGTTGGCCCGTTGAAGCTCCCGATGCTGCAAACGAAGGACGACGTGAAACTGGTCTTTGATTTTGTGGCGCTGCCTGCGTAAAAGGCCGGGAAAGCCTTGCGGCCTGTCGTGAGGGGCACCAGGCCGCCACAGTGTCCGTCAGTTCTCCCTCTCTGCGAAGCGGGGAGGGGGACAGGGGGTGAGGAAACCGGGAAGCTCCCAGGCATAGACTCGTAGGAGCGCACAACCAGTGCGCTCCTTTTTACAGTAAGTCGCTTTCAGTTTCACAACGCCACAGGGGGAATTCGTCTAATAAGTAAATCGCTGGCACGGGTTGATTTGGATTGCATGAGTGCATTCGTCACTTTACATGCAGCATGGGACTTGCTAGACTGATGGTTGGAGCGAAAACTCATGCAATCGCAATTTGACGATGTTCAGTTCATGAGGCGAATCGCTGCGCACGACCAGCAGGCGTTTCGCGCGATCTATCAGCAATACGGCAAGGCGATCTACAGCCTGGCCTATCGCATCTTGCAGAACGCAGCGCTGGCCGAGGAAGTGACGCAGGATACCTTCCTGAAAGTCTGGCGTCAGAAGGCGCTCTGGGACCCCAACAAAGGCAATCTCAAAAACTGGCTGCTGACCATCACCCACTTCACGGCCATTGATCGTCTTCGCCAGGAGCGGCGGCAGCCTACGCTTCACCCCGACCCCATTGAGGACATCGAAGAGGCTATCTCCCTTCCACGCGCCGAAACCGGCTGGCAGGATGGCATCGCCCTGCGGCTGCTGGTCAACCAACTGCCTGCCGAACAGGCATCGCTGATCGAACTGGCCTTTTTCCGGGGCATGAGCCACAGCGAGATCGCAGACGAAACGGATATTCCGCTTGGGACAGTGAAGACACGGCTGCGCACCGGATTGCAACACCTGCGTGAACTATGGTTGGAGTCAGTCAAACAGACATCTACACATCCATAGGCGAGCGTATGATCGATAGGGATTATGAAGAGTAGATGAGAAAGTCATGAGTGCCAACCCTCTGAGCAACCCGGTGTCCGACTGTGATGCGGTCCGGGAACTCATTCCCGATTATGCTTTTGGTCTGACCAACTCCGAAGAATCGCGCCTGGTCGAAGCCAACCTGGCCTACTGCCCGGAAGCTGCCGACCAACTGGCGGATTTCCGCCGCATCCAGGCCGAGATGCGCACTGGCGTGCCGCAGATCGAGCCGCCGCCACAGTTAATCGAGCGGCTCATGGCGGCCATTGAGGCGCCCGTACCGGCCAAGCAGCACCGACGGCCACGCATCCACCGTCTGTGGTGGGCCGTTGCAGCAGCCGTGATCGCACTGATCGTCACCAACGTCTACTGGCTGAAGCAGGTCGCTGACCTGACTCAGCGCCAGAAAGAACTTGCTGCGCAGCCGAATGCCTTCGTGCTGGCGAGCACCGCCAACTTGCGATGGGTGCGCCTGCCGCCTTCGCAACAGAATACCGATGCCTCCGCTTTCATGATGTGGAATGCCGAGAGCGAAATCGGCCTCCTGTATGCCAGAGGATTTCCCACGCTAGAAACTGGCAAGACGTACCAGTTGTGGCTGACACGCGGCGATGAGAAAGTCAGTGCGGGCACGTTCCGCGTCGATGCGGAGGGGCAGGGCGCACTGCTGTTCCACGTCACGGAACCGATTGACAAATATACCTGGGCGCGTATCACTGCCGAGCCGGAGAACGGCAGCGACACGCCCCAAGGCAACATCATCGTCGTCGGCAAGCTATCCACCTAGCACCAGTGCCCCAGAGACCGAGCGCTGATCATTGGCCCGACATGAGATGAAACCAGTCGTGATAGGGCAGCAAGTCGGCTAACTTCAAAACTTTATCGCTGTCCATAATCACCTCCGTTGCCAGGTTGTCCTTGTGAATCTGCCGCATAAACTCCCTGCACCGTCCGCAGGGAGCCAGGATGTACGTTCGCCCCTCGTTGTCTTTCCAGACGGCAACGATCTTTGCGATGCGGTATTCCCCGGCAGTGACCATTGCCGCAATAGCGCTGTGTTCAGCGCAGAAGCCAATGCCTGAGCTGATGTCCATGCACACGCCCAGGTAAATGTTGCCTTTATTCGTCACCAGAGCGGAACCAACGTCGCCGACCAGGTGATCGCCAATTCGCTTGGGGTTAACCACCGCCTTTGCCCTTTCGATGAGGGCTTCATTCGTTACGGATGGCATGAGCATCGTCCAACTATTCTCCCTTCCACCACCTCAATTTTGGAACGGATTCAAACCCGTATCGCTTGACACAGAATTTAGGTTAGCCTAAAATATGAATCATACGAACAAAAAGAGGCAGTAATGTTGGACACATTGGCTCTACAACGTATCCTGATGAACGGCACCGTATTGAGTCTCGTGCTGGGCGTTATCATTCTTGGCTCGCTAAGGTACAACGCGCGGCTGTGGTTGCAGGACTACCCGAAGCCGATCCGCGACAAAGTGCCGCCGCTTTCAGCCGTCGAGAAGCGCGAGCGGCTTGTTCTCGGCCTGATGGTCATGGGCGTCCTGTTCGGTGGGGTTTTCCTGACCACGTTGCAGCTACGGACGTATCCCGCAGGGGCAGTGTCCTTTGGCACTGCGTACCTGCACATTTTCCTCATGCTGGCGATATTCAACCTGTTTGATGCAGTGGTGCTCGATCTGTTCGTTATCACACTGCTCAAGCCGAGATTCGTGATCCTTCCTGGCGCGGAAGGTATGGAGTATCTATTCCACGATTACCGCAAACACCTGACGGATTTTCTGAAGGGTACGGCCTTTTGCGCCATCGCCAGCCTGCCTTTTTCCCTGGTAGCTGTGCTTTAGCACCGCGCTATCTCCCTTCACACTCAGGGAAACGACTGTCGGGGCCAGCCGTTGATCTGCGACTCTTGCGGCTGGCCCGCCGTCACTCTATTAGAGGGTCATTGCCGGACATTCGCTACATCATCTCCGACACCGGAATGATGATATTTTCCTCGCAGCGCAGGTGAATACGCTTGGCGGCGTGAGCCATTGCGTCCTCGCGCGCCTCCGTGCCGACGCTCGAATCCAGCGCCGCTTGCAGCGCTTCCATGTTATCGAACCACAGCTCGAAGACGCCGTCGTATTCGGTTTCGGGCTGGTCGGCGCGCAGCACGTTGATCCGGTATTGCCGGATGCCCGGCATTCGCTTGCCGATGGGGGCGTGGTCGTGCACCGCCCAGTGTGCGAATTCCTCGCGGCTCATGCCTTCCTTGCGTTTCATCAGCGAGATTAGCTTGATCATGAGTTCTCCTTAATTGCCAGCAGCTTTCTGCTCCAATGCGCGCAAAACCTTCTCCGGCGTCACCGGTAGATCGGTGATCCAGACGCCCACCGCGTCGTAGATGGCGTTGACGATGGCCGGTATCGGCGAGTTGGCCGTCATCTCGCCTACGCCCTTGACGCCGTAGGGGCCGTTCGACGAGGGATATTCCAGCACGACGCTCTGAATTTCCGGCACGTCCATCGCCGTCGGGATGATGTACTCGGAAAAACTGCCCGTGTGATGTTCGAGTGAGGGGTAGTAGGGGAACACCGTTTCCATCAGGGCGTGCGCCATGCCCATCACCGAGCCGCCCACGATCTGCCCTCTGACCATTTCGGGGTTCACCTGACGGCCCACCTCGTAGGCGCTGGATAGGCGCACCACCCGCACCTCGCCCGTCTCGTCGTCCACCTCCACGTCGGCCACCGTCGTGGCGTGCGCCTCGGTGGAGTCCGGGTCGCAGGCTCCCGTTTCCGGGTCAATCGGACTCTTCGGCTTCATAAAAATGCCGCGTCCGGAAATGGTCTTACCGTGCTTGAAATGCGCCGCCAGCGCCACGTCGAAGACGCTTTTCTTGCGGGATGGCATCCCTTTCACGTAGACTTCGCCGTCGGCCACGACCAGGTCTTCCGGGGCGGCTTCCAGTTCTTCGGCGGCCACCTCCAGCAGCGCCTTTTTGGCTTCCTTCGCCGCCATAATCACCGCATTGCCGATGCGGTGCGTGCCCCGGCTGGCAAACGTGCCCATACAATGCGGGGCCGAGTCGGTGTCGCCCGTATCGATCACCACCATGTCCAGCGGCACGCCCAGGGTTTCGGCGGCGATCTGCCCGATGACCGTCTTTAAGCCCTGTCCCAGGTCGGTGCTGGCGAGCTTGACGCTGAAACCGCCCGTCGGCTGGCAAAAGATGAGCGCCTGACTCGGATCGCCGCCCAGGTTCATGCCCGTCGGGTAGTTAACGGATGCGATGCCACGCCCACGATGGATTGTCATCGTTCATCCCTCCCGTGATAGTCGTCGGAACTCATGGCCCGCAGGTGTTCCGGCAGTTCATGCCCGACCAGTTGAGCCGCAGCTTGCAGCGTTTCGACCAGTGTCGCGTCCTCGACAATTTTGCGTACCGGGCGCATCTGGCCGTTGCGATAGGCGTTGATCAGGCGTATCTCCCAGGGGTCCATGCCGATGGTGCGCGCGATTCTGTCCATCTGCACCTCGATGGCGAAGCTGGCCTCGGTGACGCCAAAGCCGCGCATGGCCGACGAGGGCTGGCGGTTGGTGTAGACGCAGTAGGCATCCACCCAGACGTTCGGGATGTTGTATGGGCCGGGCAGGTTCGCCATGTGCTTCTGCACCCCGTAGGGTGAGTGCCGGTGGTAGGCTCCGGCATCTTGCAGCGAGCGCACTTTGCGGGCCACGATCCGCCCGTCCTTCATCACGCCGTCCTTGTATTCCATTTTGACGGCAGCGCGCGTGGACGAATACCGGAACTCCTCCTCGCGGCTCCAACGCCACTTGACGGGCCGGCGGGTCTTCATCGCGGCGATGCAGGTGATGGGTTCGGTGATGACATCGACCTTGCCGCCGAAGCCGCCGCCCACTGTGCCGCCGATCATGCGCAGACGGTTGCTCGGAACTTTCAAGATAATGGCCGTGTTGTCCATCGTGAAGTACAACGCCTGCGTATTGGTGTGCACCGTCAGGCGGCCATCCGGCTCCGGCTTGACGACGCAGACGTGCGTTTCGATGGGCGCGTGCTCAATCGGTGAAAGCTGGTATGTGCCCTCCACGATGTAATCCGCCTGGGCAAAGCCCGCCTCCACGTCGCCGAAGCGCAGCCGCCGGTGGTTCATGCCGTCGTACATGAAGGTGTTGTTGCCCCACTTCTTGATGGCGGGCGCTTCCGGCCTGATCGCGTATTCCACGTCCAGGACGGGCGGCTGCTCCTCAATGTCCAGGTCGAGCAAGATTTGCGCCGCCGCCTCGCGGGCGATGTCCTCGGTTTCCGCGACCACCGCACAGATCGGCTCGCCCTCGTACATCACTTCTTCGTGGGCCAGCACGGGTTCGTCGTTCGGCTCGATCCCGATCAGGCACAGGATGGTGTACCAGTTGTTCGGCACGTCCTGGGCCGTGATGACCGCCGCCACGCCGGGCATCGCCTCGGCCCTGGACGTATCGATCCGCCGGATTTTGCCGCGCGCCACCGGGCTGCGCACCATCTGAAGCCAGAGCATGTTCGGGTAGAATACGTCGTCCACGTACTGCGTCTGGCCTGTGACATGCCCCACGCCATCGCGCCGTTTGACCGATTGGCCGACAATGCCCAGTTGCTTCATACTACTGCCTCCATTTGTCGGGCCGCGTCCTCGATGGCCTCGATGATGGGTAGATAGCCGGTGCAGCGGCACAGGTTGCCGCTCAACGCCTCCATGATCTCCTCGCGGCTCGGCGTCGGGTTCCGATCCAGGAGCGCCTTGGCGGCCAGGATCATGCCCGACGTACAGTAGCCACACTGCGCCGCAAAGTGATCGTAGAAGGCGGCTTGCAGGGGATGCAATTCGCCCGGTCCGCCGATACCTTCCAGCGTCGTCACGGACTGTCCCTCGACCAGCGCCACCGGCAGCAGACAGGACAGGATCGGCTCGCCATCGACCAGGACAGTGCAGCTTCCACAGCCGCCCTGACCGCAGCCCGCTTTGGTGGCGTGCAGGTGTAGATGTTCGCGCAGCGCCGTGCGTAACGTGGTCAGCGGCTCGACGGCCAGGGCCGTCGTCTTGCCGTTCAACTGAAATGTGACGGTAATTGTCGCCATAAAAAAATCCTCTTAACCAAACCCTAATTCACAACCTGTTCCAGCGCCCGCCGCACGTGCACGCCGACCATCTTGCGCCGGTACCACGCGCTTGCCAGCGCATCGGTGAAGGGGTCGCACTCACCCATTGCCATTTGTGCTGCCTCGTCGATGCTGGATGCATCCAGCCGCCTCCCGACCAGCGCCGCCTCCGCCTGACTGGCGCGCATCGCGTACAGGCGTGCCGCTCCCAGCGCAATCCGCGCTTCGGTGCACGTCCCGTCTTTGGCAGTCAGGACCCGCACGGCCACCGCCACGATAGAAGGGGTGTTCGCTTCGCGCCGCCCCATACGTAAATAGGCACTGCGCCCCGCTGCAACCGGCACATGTATAGCGGTCAGCAGTTCGTCGTCGGCGCGGGCGGACTGCCCTGCCAGGAAAGCATCCAGCCGGGCGCGGCGGCGTTTTTTGACGCTCGCCAACTCCACCTCGGCATCCAGGGCCAGCAGCGGCACGGCCATATCTCCGGCGGGCTGCGGCACAAACAGGTTGCCGCCTACCGTCGCCATGTGCCGGATGGCCGGGCCGCCGAAGAGTCTTGCGGCCTGCGCCAGCAGCGGCACCGCGTCAAGCTGGCTGAGGCGCGCGATGCTGGTCGTTGCGCCGATCTCGACGCGGTTGTTGGCGCTACGCACGCCGTCCAGCCCGGCCCGGCGCAGGCTCATCGCCTGGCGCGGGAACAGCAGCCCGTCATTGACCATCCTCATCATGACGGTGCCGCCGCCCATGACCAGCAGATCGGAGCCGCGTTCGGCCAGCAGACTCAACGCCTCGTCCAATGAACGAGGCACGAAAAAATCGGTAACGCTCACGCTCCCACCTCCTCGTCGTCCACCCACGCGAAAAAGCGGGCGGGCGAACCCTCCGCGCCCACCATCTTGACAAAAGGTGCAAAGAACTGGAATCGCCGGCCAGCAGGCAACCGCGACAGGTTGGTCATCTGCTGCATCAGGATTGCGCCGTTTTCGAGGATGATCTTGTGGATGATGAAATCTTCGGAGGTGAAGTTGGGCAGCCGGGCGCAGTACTCGCTGAAGCAGTCGAAGCCGATAGCCCGCGCGCCGCGCTCGACCAGCCACTGCGCGGCTTCCGGTGCGCAATACGGCGAGTGCAGATAGTAGTCGGGGAAATTGCCCCACATCTTTTCCGTCCAGTCGGTGCGCACCAGCACGATGTCGCCGCGCTGCACCGCCTGGGCGTGTTCCTTGATCGCCTCCAGGCTGATCGGTTGATCCGGCCCAAGATGGCTGACGTTGACGACGAGAGCCTGGCCGCAGACGCGATCCAGGGCCACGTCCGACGCATCCTCGCCCCCTTCAACCACGTGCGCGGTGAAATCGACATGCGATCCGGTGTGCAGCACCATATCGACGGACGAGGCGCGCCAGTAGCCGGGGCCGCGATAGTTGGGGGTCAACTGTAAACGCTTGTTGACGGAGGGCGGGCTGAGTGTGTCGGGGCCAATGGTGACTGTCAAATCAATAATTCGGGACATAAGCTCCCTCATTTGAAATAAGTACGAACACCCTTAGTATATAGGAACTCGCCCACTCTTCGTGTAGGACAAACGCACGAAGGTTGTTCTCTTATGATAGCGGCGAGTGCTCCAAAATGGAAAGGCGTAAAGCCGCAGCGTGTCATGAATCCACAAATTCCCGCGCCTGTTGCGCCTCTCCTGAGAGATTGTATGTGTCTTACGCTCCCCACCTTCGCTGGGTTAGAATGAGCAGACCGTACTGAGTGTTGAGTGTGCTCTAGCCGAAGAGAAAAAACTATGCATTGGGAAGAACTTACCAGCGATCAGTTTCCGGCGGCGGTGACAGCCGCCCAGGGCGTTTGCCTGCTGCCCCTGTCGTGCATCGAACGGCACGCGCATCATCTGCCGCTCGGCACGGACATGTACATTGGCCGCGAACTGTGCCGTCGCGCCGCCGCGCTCGAACCGGCTATCGTGTTTCCCGATTTCATCTTCACCCAGATTCTCGAAGCGCAGCACTGCCCAGGGACAATTGCCATCGACGCAGACCTGATCGTGCGCCTGCTCGACAACGTGTGCCGCGAGATCGCCCGCAACGGCCTCACCAAAATCGTCCTGGTCAATGCGCACGGCGGGAACAATCATCTGATCCGTTTCTTCGGGCAGATGCAGCTTGCAACGCCGCGTGGCTACGTGGTGTACGTGGCCGAGCCGCCGCTCTCCCCGGAAGACGATGCGATTGTTGCTGCGCAGTGGCAGTCAACCGTCGATGGGCACGCGGGCGAGCGCGAGACCAGCGCTATCATGGTCATCCGGCCCGATCTGGTTCGTGCCGAGGCGCTGCGCGCTGACGGCGAGGGGCTGCCGCTTGAACGGCTCAAACCGTTGACCGAGGCAGGCGTCTATACGGGCATCTGGTGGTACGCCGACCATCCCACCCATTACCGGGGCGATGGCAGCGTCGCCACTGCCGAAAAAGGCGAACGTTACCTGTCCGCGCGGGCGCAGGCACTGGCCCGCGCCATCCGCGCGATCAAAGCCGATCAGGAAACCAGACGCCTGCAAGACGAATTCTTCGCCGCCTCGAATCATCGCGGTTGACAGGGGTCCGGTTGGTCAGGCCAGCCCGTGCGAATCCGGCTGACCTTCTGGCTTTTATCGAGGATAACTGCCGTATGGCTCGCTCCACTGCGAGTTCTGTTGCAGTGACCGGTATACCTGCACCGAAGCAAAGCCGCGCCAGGGCACGACCCCCTCAGCGCTCTCGCACGTCCGGTTGGCAGCGTCGAGGTTGTTGTCTTCTACGAGCATGATCGAGCTGATCGGAGAGTCCAGTGAGATTCGCTCCTGATCCGCCGAAACCTGGATGCTGAAGGATGGGTAAACCAGCGACAGGCCGCCGCTGCGTATCCCAACGTCGGCGATATAACACGGCATTCCAAACTGCTGGATGATCTGGCTAAAGCGGATGGAAAGCGAACTCTGCACGTTGTACGGGGCCTGGACCTGGATGGCGCGTGTCTCCAATCCGCTCCCATCCGTCTCGACGCGGATTTCGGCCCCACCGACCTGGCCGTGAAAGTGGTTGGTCTCGTCGCGCGTGATGTAGGGAGCCAGCGCGTGCTTTGCCTGGTCGTAAGTCGTGATGCCCGGCGTGACGTGGAAAAGGCACAGCTTTCCATTGCACACGTCCAGCCCGGCCTCGCTCAAGTCCGGCGCAGCGGGCGCGGGCATGGCCCGCCCGTACAGCACCGCCGATCCCAGGAATACGATCAACACCAGGCAAACAATAAGTGGAACCCACCGTAAGCGTCTCATCCCCAAGGCTCCGATCTCTCCACCAGCATCAAACGGATTTTTGGCTCTATTGGTTCAGGCTGCTTCGTCGGGCGAATCAGCGTTCATTATAGACGGTAATCGTCAGATACACAGCCTGATGCACAAAAGCTGAACGGGCGGGCAGGCGGATTGACCGGGGGATGGGTGGGTAGGAATCAGCCGACTCCCGGCTGGTTCCTGGCGATAGATTACTCAGAGTGAACAAGCAACTCAGAACGTGACCGTGATCTTGAGCGTGCCCAGGCGCAGTTCGTCCCCGCTGCGCAGCAGCCGTTGTGTGTGTGCAAACAGACGGTGGCCGTTCAGCCATGTCCCGTTGCTGCTGCCCAGGTCGCTCACATACACCATATCCTTGCGATAAGTGATCTGGATGTGCCGCCGCGAGACGCCCGCCTCCTTCGCTCCCAGCGGGTCGAGGTCGATGTCGGGCTGCCCATCGCTCGTGTTATTGCTATAACGGCCAATGACCAGGCTTTCGACGGGCGGCAGTACCAGCATGTGGGTTTTGACGTGCAGCAAAATGGGCCGCTGGCGGTTGACAAAAGCGTCGCCACGCGGTTCGCGCCCTGGTTCCAGCGGCTCGATGGGAAGGCTCAGATAACCGGTCTGCCCATTGCGGATGAGACTTGTGCCGCAGTGGGAACAGATCGCTTCGTCTGGCTGGTAGGGCTGTTTGCAGGCGGGACAGGACAGAAGCGCGGGGTTGGTAGCGGTGATGCGTCTGGGGTCATCTTCGGCGTCGGGAGGTAGTGCAGCGGACATACGAATTACCTCCAGGTTGGTTGCACAATACATAACTTATAGACCGACTTACACGATCACTCTAGCACAGGTCAGCGCGCCGTCAACAAAGTGAAAAAAGTAAAGGCAGATTTGATACAAGATTTTCGAGTTTGTTTAGTGGTTTCCCAGCTCACCTTCCTTAGAAAATGCTAAGAACTCGATAAATGTCGCATCCTGGCGCGCTTATAAAAAGTAAGTAAATGCCCTCAAACGTCGTCAAAATTTATACGGAAAGCATACCAAGAAAAGGAGGCAAAATCATGACAGCTACTGATCTGGCCTTGCTGGTCATCCGAATAATCCTGGGCATCACCTTTCTGATGCACGGCGCGCAAAAACTGTTCGGCTGGTTCGGCGGCGGAGGGATGACGGAGACCACCGGCATGTTGCGTCATCTTGGCCTGGCGCACCCCGCGCCTTTCGCCTGGCTGCTGGGCCTCGTCGAATTCGTGGGTGGGTTCCTGATCCTGATTGGTCTTCTGACGCCGCTGGTCGCTGCCTTGCTGATCAGTGATATGCTGGTCGCCATCGTGCACGTTCATGGGAAAAACGGCTTCTTCAATATGAAGGGCGGCTACGAGTACAACTTGAACCTGATCGGGCTGTGCCTGGGGCTGGCGTTGATTGGCGCTGGCACAGCCTCGGTGGACTATCAGGTGCTTGGCACGGCTATGCCGCTCGATCAGTTACCAGCCTGGGTGACGCTGGTGGTGGTCATCGCAGCCCTGGGCGGCTTCCTGCTCACTGAGTTTGATCGCTATGCGGCAGGTGTACGTCGCGCCGGAACGGATCAACAGCAGCGCGCCTGAGCCTGGGCCAACAGCCTAGCTGATCAGGTGCACCCGCGCCGGATCAAAGGCCAGGGTCACGTCGCCTTCGTAGGGAATCGTCTCTGCACCCGGATCGGACTGATCCACCACCCACTCTTCGTTGCCAATCTGCACCCAGTACCGGATCAGCGATCCGAGGAACGCGGAGCGAGTCACGGTTCCGGCCAGTGAAACCTGAGCACGATCCGGCGCGGCGATCCCGATCTTGATCGCTTCGGGGCGGATGCACAGCAACACCTCATCGCCCACCGGCGTGGCGGGTGCGGGCATCGACAGGGCATGGTCATACAACTCAATGCGCACCGTTGCCCCGTTCTTTTCGAGGACACGCGCAGGCCGGAGGTTGGCCGCGCCGATAAAGTTTGCCACGGAGGGCGTGCGCGGCCTGTTATAAACTTCCTGCGGCGTACCCCACTGCTCGATCCGCCCGCCGCTCATGACGGCGATCCAGTCCGACATCGCCAGCGCCTCGGCCTGGTCGTGGGTGACGTACAGGAACGTGATATTCAGCCGCTGTTGCAACGCGCGCAGTTCCCAACGCATTCGCTCACGCAGATTGGCATCCAGGTTGCTGAGTGGCTCGTCAAGCAGCAGCACCTTCGGCTCCACGATCAACGCGCGGGCCAGTGCGACCCGCTGCTGCTGCCCGCCCGAAAGCTGGTTCGGCCACCGATCCGCCAGCCCGGCCAACCCGACGAATTCCAGTGTACCTGCCACGCGCCGCTTAATGTCCGCCTGGGCAGCGCCCGCCAGCCGCAGTCCATAGCCCACGTTGTCGCCGACAGTCATGTGTGGAAACAGCGCGTAATCCTGAAAGACCATCGCCGTCCCCCGCTGATGTGAGGGCAGGTGGTCGATGCGCTTGCCGTCGAGCTGGATCGTGCCGCCATCCGGCTCGTAAAACCCGGCGATGATGCGCAGCAGCGTTGTCTTGCCGCAGCCGCTCGGCCCAAGCAGCGTGACGAATGCCCCCTGTGGGATGTCCAGCAGGACGCCGTCCACCACTGTGAGCGCGCCAAAGCGCTTGACAATGCCCTCCAAGCGTAGATAGCCTGCTTGCGGCTGTGCGGCTGGTAGCGTTGCGGAACTGGTTTGCTGGTGAGGTGTTGCCATTACATTCCTGATTCTAGCGTCATCCGCCCGCCAGGGCACGGTAGCCGACGCGCCGCCCACCCACGAACCAGACCGCCGTCACCACGACGACGGCCAGCCCAATGACCGTCACCGTGAAGGCCGTCGCGCCGCCCCAGTTGAAATCATTCACAAGCTGGAAAATGGTGATGGTCGCTACCGTTGTGCCGGGCGTGAACAGGAAGATCACGACGGACAGCGTGGTGACGGCTCGGACGAACGTCGTGACCACGCCGGTTAGCAAGGCGCTGCGCAGCATCGGGAACAGGATGTCACGGAAGCTGCGCAGGCTGCTCGCGCCCAGGCTGGTCGCCGCCTCGTCAATCGACCTGTCGATCTGTTGAAGGCCGCTCACCGCCGCCTGATAGCCGACGGGGATATTCCAGAAGATCATGGAGATGGTGATGAGCGTGCCCCGGTGCAGCCAGTCCAGCCAGCGCTGGTTGAAGGCGCTGGCGTAACCGATCCCGAAAAAGATGCCCGGCACAGCCGCCGGGAGAATCGCCACGAAGTCCACGATGCGCCGTCCCGGCCATTCACGGCGCTGCACCAGCCAGCCGAGCAGCATGGCGAACAGCCCGCAGATAATGGCCGCCGAGCCGCCATAGACCAGCGTATTGCGCAGCGACAGGGCGTGGGAACTGACGTAATCGAAGTGTTTGAGCGTCGGGCTGAGGTTGGCCGGGAACGCCTCCACGACGGCGCTGACGACCAGCACGCCGTATACCGCCAGGATCAGCAGGGCCAGCACGCAGCACACGGCGAAACAGGCCCACGTCAGCCCGCGCGGGATGGGCGGGCGAGGAATGGAACTGGTGCGGCCTGTCACCGTCACGTAGGAGCGCTGGCCTTCCAGCCTGAGCCTGCCGATGTACATGAGCAGCGCGATCAACAGCAGGATCGTGCTGACGGCTGCCGCGCCCGGCAAGTCGCCAAACCCGGAGATCAGGCCGTAAGCCTGGGTAGATAGCACCGTGAACTGCCCGCCGATCAGCGCCGGGTTGCCGAAATCCTCCAGGATGTAGATGGCCGTCATCAGGGTAGCCGCTGCCAGTCCGGGCCGGATGATGGGCAGGACGACGGTGCGAAAGACCTGCCAGTGGCTTGCACCCAGGTTGTGCGCCGCTTGTTCCAGCCGGGGGTCGCTCCGCGAGAGGACATCAGCCAGCAACTGGTAGGCAAACGGGAAGAAGGCAATCGTCTGCACACCCCACAGCCCGCCCAGGCCCAGCACGTTGGGCGACTGCCCGAACACCCGGTACGAGATGATCCCACGCGGCCCGAACAGCAGAATATAGCTGGCCGCGACCACGAAGGGCGGGGAGAGCAGCGGCAGGATTCCAATCAGGCGGAAAAACGGCTTCCAGGGCATGGCGCTGTAGACCATCGCGTAGGCGTAGATGAAGCCCAGCAGGACGGCGGTGGTCGTCGAAAGCAGCGTCATCTGTATAGAATTGATGAGCGGCTTCACCCAGGTCTGGCCGCGAATAAACTCGAAGTAGCCATCCAACCCCGGCACGAGCACGACCCGGATCTGCGGGTAGATGACAAAAAAACCCAGCAGGGCCAGCACGATCAACCAGGTGATGATAAGCGGTGGTTCGCGCAGCAGACGGCGCATCGACTCCTCATTTTTACCTCACCCCCAACCCCTCTCCGCTTCGCAGAGAGGGGAGCAATCCCGATGGCAGCGCCAACTAGTTCCTCTCTCCACAGGGTGGAGAGGGGACCAGGGGGTGAGGTTGTTATTTAGCTAATGGCCGCCTGCCACTTCTTCAGCAGGCGATCTTTATTGGCGGTTGCCCAGGCACGATCATACGGCACGAGCTTGACCTTGTCCAATGTTGGCGCACCGGGCGCGGGTGGCACGTCTTTGAGCACCGACAGCCGGTTGGACAGCTTGACGTTGAGTTCTCCGGCGGGCTTGGTCAGCACCCAATCGACAAAGACTTTGGCTGCTTCCGTATTCGGCCCACCCTTGATGATGCTGATCGCACCGACCTCGAAACCTGTCTCCGCTGGCACGGCCAGGTCGATGGGCAGGCCCTTCGCCTTTGCCGTGAGGATGTCGTGGCTCCAGTTGGGCGCGCCGATAAACTGCCCATCCGCGACCAGTTGGATGGCCTGCGGCGCGGTTCCGACATACTGGGCAATGTTGGCATGCAGCTTTTTCATGAAGTCCATCGCTGCATCTTCGGCTTTGGTATAGTCTACAGTCGCCTGCGCGGTGGCAGCCATCGTTGCGGCTGCGGTGGCGGCAGCGCCCGGAGCCTGTACCAGCCCCAGTGCAACGGCAAATCGGAAGATCTGCGTCGCCAGGAAGATGTAACCGCCGCCCGTCTTGACCGGGTCGGGAAAGGCCAGGTTGCCCTTCCAGGCTGGCGCCAGCAGGTCGTCCCACGTCGCAGGCGGCTTCGCGCCGCTCATTTCCTTGCCGAAGCGCTCCGTATTGTAGACAAATCCGAAAATGCCGATGTACCAACCTGTCCAGAAGCCGTTCGGGTCTTTGTATAACGGGTCAACTGCGGCAGCATTGGGCGACTTGTAAGCTTCCAGCAGTCCTTCCTGGCCCAGCGGGCTGTGGAACTCGCTCGACCCACCGATGAAAATGTCGGCCTTTGGCGAATCCTTTTCGGTGCGGATACGGGTTTGCAGTTCACCAGCCGCCGCCAGCGGCAGCAGTTCCACGTCGATTCCGGCATTATCCTTCTTGAAGGCTTCCACAAAAGCATTATTGGTCGACTCGTTCAGCGCGGAATAAACGGAAATCTTGCCGCTCGCGGCACGTGCAGATCGTGCCCCGATGCCCACACCGGGGAACATGCCACCCACCATTGCCACGCCAGCCGTCCCACCCAGGAACCGCAGGAAATCACGGCGGCTCAAGCCCGAACTGGAAGCTACGCGGCGTTTCATCAGGTCGTTCATCAGTCTTTCTCCTCCACTCTAAAATATAAGGGGAACCTAAACAGCCGACAAACGCGGCTGCATATCGCATAGTATAGGACGATTTTCTTAAAATGTGCTGAAGCGTTTGTTAAGTCGGAAAGCCAGAGTCGTCCGGCTGTCGATTCGGGCGATTGTCATTCGTCATTATCATAGGAGCAGCGCACCAACATAGTTTGCTGCCCGAATAGTGACGCAAAGAAAGGACAATCCCATGCATTACGTACTGTTGATCTATTCCAACGAAGCCGCTTATGCCAGCATGAGCCAGACGGAGCAGGCTGCCATTTTCCAGGAGTACGGTGCCCTCACCGAGGAGATGAAGCAGCGCAAGGTCCACGTCAGTGGCGCGGCCCTGCAACCAATCAGCACCGCCACGACGGTTCGCGTGCCCAACGGCAAAGCAGTGACCACCGACGGCCCATTTGCCGAGACAAAGGAGCAGCTTGGCGGTTTCTACGTCGTGGATGTCAAAGACCTGGACGAGGCCATGGCGTGGGCCGCCAAAATCCCGGATGCCCGGTTCGGCTCGGTTGAGGTCCGCCCAGAAATGATGTTCGATTAACGTTTCCAGGAGCGCACGAGGCCAATGCACGACCTGGTTGCCCGTACTTTTGAAGAAGCAGCGCCGCGCGTCATCGCAACGCTGTATGGCATCACCCGCGATCTTGAGGTGGCGCAGGACGCCGTGCAGGATGCGCTCGTGCTGGCCCTGGAACGCTGGTCGGCGGAAGGCATTCCACGTAACCCGGCAGGCTGGATCATGACGGTGGCCCGCAACAAGGCCACCGACAGATTCCGCCGCGAAACGGTATTGGAGCGTAAGAAAGCCGCACTCAAGGCGCTGATCGAGTTGGAGCAGCAGGAGGAAGATGGCGTGGACATCGACGAGATTCCCGACGAGCGCTTGAAGTTGATCTTCACCTGCTGCCATCCCGCGCTGGCCCAGGAAGCACGGGTCGCCCTCACTCTGCAAGTCCTGGGCGGGCTGACCACGCCGGAGATCGCCAGCGCCTTCCTGGTTCCGCTGCCCACGATGGCGCAGCGGCTGGTGCGGGCCAAACGCAAGATTCGAGATGCGGGCATTCCCTACCGCGTCCCGCCCGCCGATGCCCTGGCGGAGCGCATTGACGCCGTGCTGGCCGTGCTGTATCTGATCTTCAATGCGGGCTACACCGCGCCCATCGGCGAGGCGCTCATCCGGCACGACCTGTGCGCGGAAGCGATCCGCCTGGCGCGGGTGCTGGCGAGCCTGCTGGCGAAAGAGTCCTCGCCGGGCGAAAACCCGGAAGTGCTGGGCTTGCTGGCGCTGTTGCTGCTCCACGACTCGCGGCGCAAGGCACGGGTCAGCGCCGACGGCGAACTGGTGCTGCTCGAAGAACAGGATCGGACGCTGTGGGATCAGGCCGAGATCGCCGAAGGGTTGGAACTGCTTGAGCGCGCGATGGCAATGCGCCAGCCCGGCCCGTACCAGACTCAGGCGGCCATCAGCGCGCTGCACGCCCGGGCCAGACGCCCCGAAGACACCGACTGGGCACAGATCGCGGTGTTGTATAACATCCTCTACGAGATGAACCCATCGCCCATCGTGGAACTGAACCGTGCTGTCGCCGTCGCAATGGCCGAAGGCATCAACCGGGGCCTGATCCTGCTTGATCAACTGGAAGATTCGGGCAAATTGAACGATTACTACCTGTTCCATGCTGCCCGCGCTGATCTGCTGCGGCGTTCAGGCTGGCTGGACGAAGCCCAGGCTGCCTACAGACGCGCGCTCGAACTGTGCCAGAACGCCATCGAGCGCTCCTTCCTGGCGCGGCGGCTGGCCGAGGTCGAGGACGCGCTTCGGCATTAGAGATACTGGCTATCGGGACAAATGACTCATGAAGGCCCTGGGCTAAAGGCGACTCAATCTGATCCTTTTAGGTTCGATCCAGTGTGAGGGCATTTAGCCCGCTTCAGCGGGCTTCGTTGATTCAGCCCGATGCTTTAGCGTCGGGCGCAGCTTTGCCTGCGCTCACCCTCCGCTTGCTTGACACGCGCTTTGTCCGTCCGCATAATTCGGGCGTGAATGCAGACGAAAGGGCACAACACCAATGGCGCAATCGACGGTATCGACGGCAACGGGCACGTCGCGCCCAACCGCCTCCGGCATCGCCCGCAACGCGGCGCTGGTGATCGGGCTGTTGGCCTTCGCCAAACTGTTTGCTCTGGTGGAAAAGTGGGTCGGGCTGGATCGCTTCGGCGTCGGCAGCGCCTGGGACACCTACACGGCAGCCAACCTGATCCCGGAGCAATTATTCAACCTGATCGCAGGCGGTGCGCTGGCCTACGCCTTCATTCCAATCTTCGGCACGTTCCTCGCGCACGATGACCACGATAGGGCGTGGCGGCTCGCCTCTAACGTGCTCAACACCATCTTCCTGGTGGCGCTGACCCTGAGCATTTTTGTGTTCCTGACTGCACCCTGGGTCGCCGGGCTGGTTGCACCGGGCTTCAAGAATCCTTACGTTGACCTGTCAAAACCGCTGGGGGCTGACTTCGTGAGTATGGTGCTGCACCCCGACAAGCTCATGCAGACCGCCAACCTGATGCGCATTCTGCTTTTCAGCCTGATCATCTTTTCGGTCAGCGGGTTATGCACGGGCATTCTGCACACCCACCAGCGCTTTTTGCTGCCCACGCTCGCCCCGATCCTGTTTGACGCGGGCAATCTGTTCGGCGTGGCGGTGCTGGCGCGCTACTTTGGCGTGTACGGCGCTGCCCTCGGCGCGGTCATCGGCGCGGCGCTGCACTTCGGCATTCAAGTGCCGGGTCTGATTCGCGTGCGGGCGCGTTGGCGGCCCATCCTCAACTGGCGCGATCCATCGCTCCGGCAGGTGATCACGCTCATGATCCCGCGCGCGCTTGGCCTGGGCCTGATCAATTTCAATGCGTTCGTCGCCGTCAGCCTGGCCTCCAGGCTGGAATCCGGTTCGGTGGCCTCCTATAACCGCGCGTGGAGCCTGATGCAACTGCCCGAAACCCTGATCGGCACGGCGATGGGTATTGTCATCTTCCCAACGCTGGCGACCCTGAGCGCGGCGGGCGACCTGCGTGGCAAACGCGACGCCATGAGCGGCGCGCTGCGCTTCATCCTGATCGCATCCATTCCGGCGGCGGTTGCCATGATCGTGGGCGGGCGTCCGCTGGTCGGCATCCTGGAAGGCGGCGCGTTCGATTCGGAGAGCGCCGGGCGCGTGTTCCGCGTGCTGCAATTCTTTGCACTCGCTATTGTGACTCACAGCGCCGTCGAGGTCGTGGCGCGCTCCTTCTACGCCGACAAAGACACCATCACGCCGCTGTGGATCGCGCTGATCACGGCGACGGTCAATCTGGTGCTGGCCCTGCTGCTGATCAACGCCTTCCAGGTGGCGGGCCTGGGCTTGGCGAACAGCCTGGCGGTGGGCGTCGAACTGTTGGCTCTCATGTTCATCCTGAGGCGGCGCTGGCAGGGCCTCAACGAATCGGTGCTCCTCACGACAGCGCTCAAGGCATTGTTCGCCTCGATGGTGATGGGCCTGGCAATGGCAATGATCAGCGCCATGTTTGACCGCTTCGCGCCGGGAAGCAGCCGCGTCATGCTCATGGTGCGCGCCGCCACCGAAATCGGCCTGGGCGTGGTCGTGTACCTGGCGATGGCGCTGCTGCTGCGCATGAACGAGGTGCGCGAACTGCCGCGCCTGATCCTGCGGCGGCAGGCAGCGGCAGCAGCGGTGGAGTAGAAGGGCTGTCGTCATGAGGGATGCATTGCCCACAACAGGCACATCACTTAAGATTCTTGTTATCGATAGGCGCTATAATCGCCCATGATCGTCGAAGACGATATTTTCGTCTGTATGCGCTCGCCCTAGAAACAGGAGACACAATGAGCAACGAGTCTGGCCCTGAGAGCATGGTAATGACTGTCCTGGAAGCTCACGTGGCGGCTGATCAGTGGGCTGCTCTTACTCAGGCTTACACTCAGGGTTTCAACCGTTTGCCCTCCCAGATGGTGCAGACGTTCCTTGTTCAGAGTACTGCCGATCCCACATTGTGGCGGGGAATATCAATCTGGCGCAGCCGCAATGCCCTGGAAGAGTACCGCCAGTCAGTCCCAACACCAGGCGGTGTTCTCATGTTCCGGTCAGTTGGCGCAGAACCAACCCTGACCATTCTTGAAGTCGTTGCCGAGGCGCACCCCGCCATCTGAGCTGAAATGCGGGCGCAGCACCCTCACGCCTCGGCTACGCCCGGTCTGAAGAGCGGCACTGGTTCCAATCCCTCACAGATAAGCAAATCGACGGCACAAAAGCCGTGTATGCGATACGGCATACGACAAATCGAACCAGAAACCAGGTTGAACGCGCAGTTGGGAGCGAGGAGCGCCAATGTCGAAGATTCAGCGACAATGGCCGAAGGTGGGCCGGAAGGCCAGCGGGAGCGTCACCACTGGGGGGAGACGGCGCTGTGTTGTACCGGGTGAATCGGCTAAGTAAGTTGTGGATGACGGGAGCGAGGTTGTCCTATCACCCGGCCCTCAGTCCTTCGCCTGCACCAACTGCGCCGCCAGCGGGTCGTGCAGGATCGTATATAGCTTGTGGGCTTCCTTGCGGTACCGCTCGGCGGTAGCAGAGTCGCCGTTGGACTGAGCAGCCTCCGCCCGCACCACCAGTGCATCGGCCTGGCCCTTGCGGTAGCCCCACTTGCGTGCGATCATCTCGGCCTCCTGCCCGACCTTTTCAGCATCCGCCGTCCGGCCCTGCCGCAAATATGCCTCACCCATACGTGTCAGCGTCCGGGCGATGGCTTCCTGATCGCCAAGCGCGCGGCTGACGGGGAGGGATTTCTCGAAGAGCCGCAGCGCCTCGTCCACCCGGCCTTGTGCCAGCAGCGTTCGCCCCAGGTTCGACTGGAAAATCGCCAGCCAGCGCTCGTCGTGCAATTGTTCGGCGCTGGCAATAGCCTGCCCGTACAGCCCTTCCGCCGTCTGGTAGTCTTTCAGTTCGTGATAGGCTTGCGCCAGGTTGCTCGTCTGCACGGCCACCAGCAGCGGATCGTTCAGTTGGCGGCTGATGGCGATGGCCTCTTCCAGCAGCTTGATCCCCTCGCGGGGCTGGCCCGTCATCGTATAGAACCAGGCAAAATTGCCCAGGCGCAGGCTTTCGGCCCGGCGGTTGGCAAGCTGGCGGGCCAGTTGGATCGATTCCTGGTAAAAGGATTGGGCCGTCTCCACTTCGCCCAGGTCAGTATACAGGATCGCCACGTTGGACAGCACCAGGCCGCGCGTCGCCACATCGCGCACGTTGTTGAGCAAAACAGTGGCCCGCTCGTAATCGGGCAGCGCCGCGTTGATGCCGGATAGCGCACGGCGAGCAGCGCCCATGTCGCACAACAGACGGGCCATCTGCGTCGCGTCGTTGGCCTGCTCGAACAGCGCCAGCGCCTCGTTCCACCTGTCCAGCGCGCCCTGAAGGTTGCCCTGCTTCTGCAAGGCCGCGCCAATGCGCCGCAGCGCGTGCGCTCGCCCGGCAGGGTTATCGACGCCTGCGGCCTGGATGGCCTCATCGAAAGCGGCCAGGGCTTTCTCGACCTGACCCTGATCCTGATACAGTGTGCCGAGGGCAATCATCGTGTTGGCCCGTTCGGTGTCGTTCCTGGCGTCGCGTCCATACAGATCGATGGCTGCTTGCAGTGCGGAGGCAGCCTCATCGAAATGGCCGAGCGCCCGTTGCACTGCGCCCAGGCTTGCCAACGCTGCGGCCTCGGCAGCTACATCGCCAGCGGCGCGCGCTCTATCGAGCGCCCGCTGCGTGAATTCCAACGCTTTCTGGTGGTCACCCAGGCGTTCGTAGGCCGTGCTCTGGTTCAGCAAACTGCTCAGGGACGGTTCAGCGGGCTTGCTCACCTGCTGGGAGAGTGCCTCGGCCCGCTGGTAGAGCCGGAGCGACTCCCCAAGCTGGCCCTCTTTGTAAAGTTGCTCGGCCAGCAGGTTCGTCCAGATCAACTCGTGGTCGGGCTGGTTATACTGCTGCGCCAGTTGTATCGCCTGCACCAGGAACTTGCGCCCGCGCTCCACGTCGCCCACGCCCAGGTGCGCCTGCCCCATGCGCCCGATCACGTAGGACGCTTGCTGCGTGTTCTGCCCGATCTGAGTCAGTACCACTGCCTCTTTGAGCAGGCGCAGGGCATAGGAGGGGTTATCCTGTTTGAGGTAAACGTCGGCCAGATTGCCCAGCGCCAGACTGACCGTCACCGGATCACCCGTCGGACGGCCCAGTTCGAGCGATTGTTCGAGATAACGCTGTGCCTGGGCCAGGTTGCCCCGTGTCAGGTTGTACGCGCCCAGGTTGAGCAGCGCCCGCGCCCGCCGGACGCTTTCCCCGATCCGGTTGGCGATTGCCAGCGCATCGTTGAGCGCCTGCTCGGCCAGGTCGAAGCGACCCTGTTCGGTATACAGCGCCCCGATCTGGCCCAGAAAGACCTCCTGGCCCTGCAAAAAACCGGACTCCTGGGCCAGCGTCAAGCCTTGCTGGTAAATCTCTAGCGCGCGGTCTGGCTGCCGGTTGCGACGCGCCTCCTCGGCGGCCTCCGACAGTCGGCGCAATTCGGCCTCCTGTGGGTGCGCCTGCATTCCGCCGCCCAATAACCGCGAGAATAAATCACGCCATCCCATCTACAATGTGCCCTTTCATTTATGCGTATCTAATCTTAAACGTTCCGCAGGGGGTTTACAACACCGTCACGCTGATCACTGGCCTCAGCGGGCAGAACTATTTGTCTCGCCAGTATCCCCTCTCCGGTTGGCTGAGGAGAGGACAGGTTTCAGAGAAAACGAAAATCGGGGTGAAAGACCAAACCGATAAAACGCGAAAGGTCTTCGAGGAATTCGGTGAAGAAGTCTAACCCCTGCCGGAACAAACTCAAGCAGCGAGCCAGTAGTTCAGCGTGACGACGGATCAGGGAGACCGTCCGCGCTGGACGGCAACGGCTTGAGAACCCAGCGCGACCATCCAGACATAGACCGCCACGAGCAGGCTCAGGAGGTGGTCGGCATGGTCTGGCCGGTAGGTGCAAAGCGATCTCGTCAGCCCATTGGTACAATAGCTTGTGGTTCATCATTCCTCCTGGTTTGTTGACGACTTCCAGTTTGAACGATGAGCCGGCCTACCCCTTCCTAAACCTGTCCTCTCCCCAGCCAACCGGAGAGGGGCGGGGGTGAGGTTCTGTGCAACATCGAGGCGCTGTTGTACCCGACAAGAAAGAGACTAACCGCATGGACACCGCCACCCTGGAAACACTCTGGTACGATAACGACGCTCGTGAAATGCTGCTGCGCAAAGTGGTTGCCGAACGGCTGGCCGCGAAACCCGCGCCCGTGATCGACGACGCCATCGTAGCGACGTACTTCTTCGCCTTTCGCACCAACAAGCTGGAACAGGCCGTCGAAGAGATCAGCTATCACGCCACCAGCGGCATCCATCACCCGCCGCCCGGCTCCCTGCTGGAACAGTGTTCGGCCAAACCCGCCGGGGTCGATGCCTTTGACTCCACCGGACGGCTCGGCCTGCTGCACGTGGCTTTCCCGCTCAAGATGATGTTGCAGCCGGACGGCCATCTCACCTCCTGCGACATCCTGCATACCATCGCGGCGGCGATCATCTTCGACGTGTTCGAGAACCAGGATTCACGCCTGATCAGCCTGCAAATCCCCGAACACGTTATTCGCACCTTCCCTGGCCCCGCCTACGGGCCGCAGGGCTTGCGGCAGCGCACCGGCTTTGCGCCCGATCAGGTCGCCTTCGGCACGATCCTGAAGCCCACTGCCGGGATCACGCCGGAGGAGGTTGCCGCGCTGGTGGCCGAGGCCGCCGAGTGCCCGCTGTTCCTCTTTGTGAAAGAGGACGAAGACCTGTATCCCAACCTGGACTATTCGCCCGTCGCCGAGCGGACACGGCTTGCCGTGGCAGCGATTGAGCGCGCACGCGATAAGCGCGGTGGTCTGGGATTGATCTTTGCGCCCCATATCAGCGGCGCGCCGCACGAACTGCCTGAAACGCTCCATGCAGTGGTCGAGGCGGGCGCAACGGCAGTCATGCTTAGTGAGACGTTTGCGGGCGGGGCCTACCGGCTGGTACGGGAGGCAACCAGGCACCTGGAACACCCGCCCGCCATTTACGGGCACAACGCGGGCATCGGCATCAAGACGCGCGGCATTTTCCGCGAAGTGATCGACATGCTGGCCCGGATGGACGGCATCGACTTCCGGCAGACGGCTCCCGTCAAACCGGGCAAGCCCTTCCTGCGGCCTTACGGCGACGAATGGCTGGCCTCCGAGGACATGCTGATGCGGCCCATCCCCGGCATCAGGCCGACCATGATCGCCCGCGCGGGAGCGCTCGACCAGGGCAACATCGGCCTCAATCTGGCGGATGTCGAACGGCGCGGCACGCTGTCCAATGTCCTGTTCCTGGCCGGGTCGGCCATCAATTCCATCAAGAATGCGCAGGGCAAAGCCGATCCCAAACTGGGCGCTGAGGCCATGCTGCAAGCTCTGGAAGTGCATCGATCCGGCGCGCTGCGCGACGTGCCAGCCGAAGAACACGTGACGGCATTGGCGGCCCACGCCGCGCGAACGGGCCTCACGGCGCTGCGGGAGGCGCTCCGCCAGCGCTACCCCGGCGTGGCCGGGTGAAATGGCGCCAGCCAGCACAGTCCGCCAACGACGAGTACGGGGCTACAGGATGTCCGAATGAAAGTCGCAGACGCATTGGCGTCCACCGTTTTGCACAAAAGCCGGGTTGTGGCCGGGCAGCGCGGCCTGGGCCGCGAAATCCGCTGGGTGCACATTGTCGATATGCCGGACATCCTGCCCTGGGTGCGCGCCGGGCAACTGCTCCTCACGACGGGCTACGCCTGGCCGCGTGACAATGCCGAGCAGCGGGTGCTGGTGCGTGCCCTGGCCGAACGCGAACTGGCCGCTATTGGGCTGGCCGTTCCGCGCTTCTTTGACCGTTTTCCGAGGGCGCTCTGTGACGAAGCGGACCGGCTCGATCTGCCACTCCTGGAGATTCCCTGGGAAATACCCTTTGCCCAGATCACCGAAGAACTGCACATGGTCATCCTGGCCGAGCAGTCGCGCGTCATCGAACAATCCGAGTTGATCCACCGCAGCCTGACGCGGGCCGCGCTGGAATCGAGCAGTTTGCAGGATTTGGCGACGACCCTCGGCGCTCTGATCAACCGCTCGGTGACGTTCGAAGATGCCGATGGAAACGTCCTCGGCTTTCACTCGGTTGAAGGCACGGAGGACAGCGTTCGCCTCGCCACGCTCCGGCAGGGCCACTCGCCGCCAGAACTGACAGCCTACCTGGAAAGGATGGGCTACGCCGATCAGATCAACCGCGCGTCGGAGCCTATCCGCATCCCGGCCATCCCGGAATTGGGCCTGACCGGGCGGATCGTCTGCCCCGTCCGGCTCAAGGGTGAAATGGTCGGGCAGGTCTGGATCATCGAGGGAACCAATCCGTTGAGCGACCTCGACCTGCGCGCGGCGGAAAACGCCGCCATTGTCGCCGCCCTTCAGATCGCCCACCAGCGGGCGCTGGCCTCGCTCGAAACGCGGGTTGGCTATTCGTTTCTGGATTCGCTGCTGGAAGCCCGTTTCGAGGCCACACCGCAGTCGCTCGAACGTGCGCGGCTCCAGGGTTTTGACCTGGATGGGCAGTACCGGGTGGGCCTGCTGGTCATTGACGAACCTGTCCCGCTCTCCCGCGAGGGGCTGCTGCGGCGTGAGCGGCTGGCCGAAAAGCTGCGAAAAGCCTTGCAGCGCCAGGGTGTGCCTGCCCTACAAACCGTGTCGCTGAACCAGATTCTGTGCCTGCTGCCCGCCTCGTGCGATGGGGCGCGAATCTGGGAGGCACTCGCCCAGCCGGGAGTGGGCTTTGGCCTCAGCCGCCCCTACTGTGGCATTCCAGGCGTGCGGCAGGGCTACCTTGAGGCGCAGGCCATGCTGCCCCATCTGCGCTACGGCAGCTTTCAGCCCTACGAAGCGCTGCTGCTCCCGCGTGTGCTGCTCGGCGAGCCGGAGGCGCAGGCCGCCTTTCTGGAAGAAACGTTCGGGCGCTTGCAGCGATGCCGGAACGGCGAGATGCTGATCGAGACGCTGGTTGCCTTTGCCCGTTCGGATTTTCGCCTCAAGCGGACGGCCCAACAACTGCACATCCACCCCAAGTCGCTCCGCTACCGGTTGCAGCGGGCCATCGAACTGAGCGGGATCGACTTCGACGCCGCCGACACCCGCTTTCGCCTGCAACTTGCCGCGCACCTGCTGTCCCTGCAAGGGGAGTCTATCCCGTCGGGATAAACTAACTGGCTGAAATTCTCCGCTGGGGATAGTAGAACAGCTATCCCCTGCTCTTCTACAATGACGATCAGTTCACACCAGTGGTTCAAATTGATCTTTGATATTTGCGCGCCCACCGTTTTATAAGGTGCAATGATGAGCAGCCCCGATACGCGCACGCCCGGCCTTTTGCAGCTTCGCGCCGAACACGTTCCGCGTGGCCTCGCCACGACTCACCCGATCTTTGCGGTGCGTGGTGAAGGCGCGCGTCTGTGGGACGTGGACGGCAACGAGTACATCGACTTCATCGGCGGGATTGGCGTGCTCAACGTCGGGCACAACCATCCCCGCGTCACCCAGGCCATCCAGGCTCAACTCGAACAACTGTCGCACACCTGCTTTCAGGTGGCGATGTACGAACCCTACGTGCGGCTGGCCGAACGGCTGAATGCCGCCGCGCCGGGCGACATGCCGAAGAAGACGGCCCTGTTCACCACCGGGGTCGAGGCCGTCGAAAATGCGGTGAAGATTGCGCGGGCCTACACGCAGCGGCCCGCCGTCGTCGCCTTCACCAACGGTTTTCACGGGCGCACCCTGATGGGCCTGAGCCTGACGGGCAAGGCGCAGCCCTACAAACAGAACTTCGGGCCGTTCGCGCCGGAAGTCTATCACGCGCCCTTCCCGTATTTGTACCGGGGGTGGAGCACGGAACGCGCGCTGGATGCCCTGCACGAGTTGTTTGAAACGCAGATCGCGGCGGAGCGCGTCGCGGCCCTTGTCGTCGAGCCGGTGCTGGGCGAAGGCGGCTTTGTGCCCGCGCCTGTGGAGTTTATGCAGGCGCTGCGCCAGATCACCGCAGAGCACGGCATTGTGTTCGTGGCCGACGAAATCCAGACGGGCTTTGGCCGCACGGGGGCGATGTTCGCCGTCGAGCACAGCGGCGTCGTGCCCGATCTGATCGCTGTCGCCAAGAGCCTGGCGGGTGGCCTGCCGCTGTCGGCGGTGATCGGCAGAGCGGACATTATGGACGCGCCGGAGCCGGGCGGCCTGGGTGGAACCTTTGCGGGCAATCTGCTGGCCTGCGCCGCAGGGCTGGCCGTGTTTGACATCTTTGCTGAGGAACCGCTGCTCGAACGCGCGCAGCAGATCGGGAAGCGGGTGCTGGATGCCTTCTGCGAGTACCAGCAGCGCATCCCGCAGATTGGCGACGTGCGCGGCCTGGGCGCGATGGTGGCGATTGAACTGGTGCATGACCCGGCCAGCAAGGAACCAGCGCCCGAACTGGCCCAGCGCGTGATCGATGAAGCCCGCCGCCGGGGGCTGCTGCTGCTGAAGGCGGGCCTGTATGCGAACGTGGTGCGCGTGCTCGTGCCGCTGGTCGCAACCGATCAGGAGATCGACAAGGCGCTGCTCATCTTTGGCGCTGCGCTTGAACAGGCTGTTGCAGGCTAGACCGTCTTCCGAAGTAGCAGGCGTCAATCGACCCGCACGAATAGTGTTTTTTCGACTGTTTTCGACAAGGAGCGATTCAATGAACGGCAAATTAAGAGCGGCATTTTTGGTTTTACTCGTTCTGGCGAGCGCCAGCCTGTCGATCCCGCTGCATGCGGTACGCGGCGCAGGCGAAGGCGAGGTGGACATTGTGGCCTGGCCGGGCTACATCGAGCGCGGCGAAACCGATAAGAACTACGATTGGGTGACGGGCTTCGAGAAGGAAACCGGCTGCAAGGTCAACGTGCAGGTGGCGGCCACCTCCGACGAGATGGTGGCGCTGATGAACGAGGGCAACTACGACCTGGTGACGGCCTCCGGCGATGCCAGCCTGCGCCTGGTTGCCGGGAAGCGCGTCCAGCCCGTCGATCTGAGCAGGATTCCGAGCTATGCGAAGGTCGATAAGCGCTTGCAGGGCGCTCCCTGGTATACCGTTGACGGCAAGAGCTACGGCGTGCCGTACCAGTGGGGACCGAACGTGCTGATGTACAACACCGACGTGTTTAAGGAACCGCCCAAGAGTTGGAGCGTCGTCTTCGAGGAGCAGACGCTGCCCGACGGCAAGAGCAACAAAGGGCGCGTCCAGGCTTACGACGGGCCGATCTACATCGCTGATGCGGCGCTGTACCTCTCCGCCAAGAAGCCCGAACTTGGCATCAAAGACCCGTACTCCCTGGACGAGAAACAATACGCCGAAGTCCTGAACGTGCTGCGCGAGCAGCGTAAGCTGGTGGCGCGCTACTGGCACGACGCCATCGTCCAGACCGACGACTTTGTGAACGAAGGGGTGGTCGCCTCCGGTTCATGGCCCTTCCAGGTGAACCTGCTGCAATCGCAGAAGAAGCCGATTGCCAGCACCATCCCGCAGGAAGGCGCGACGGGTTGGGCCGACACGACGATGCTGGGAGCCAGCGCCAGCCACCCCAACTGCGCCTACCTGTGGTTGGAACACTCGCTCGACCCCAAGTTGCAGGGCGATCTGGCGGCCTGGTTCGGCTCGGTTCCCGCCGTGCCGGATGCGTGTAACGCCAGCGAACTGCTCGGCAAAGATGGCTGCAAGACCAACGGCATCGACAATTTCGACAAAATCCGTTTCTGGCGGACGCCGGAGACCAGGTGCGCCGATGGCCGAGGCGACATCTGTATACCCTACCGCAAGTGGGTAACGGACTATCTGGCCGTCATCGGCGGGCGCTAAGTCTCGAAGCGATCTGAAATCGAGTGGCAGTTGAGCCAGGGGCGATCCACCTGGCTCACCTTGCCCGTTATCGTCTTTTTCAGGGATGAACAGTAGGGGCAAGCTATGGATTGCAAACTGTGGATCAACGGCCAGTGGGCCGAGTCGAACGGTGGCCGGACGATGGCTATCGAAGACCCCGCTACCGGAGAGAAGATTGCGGACGTGATCGACGCCAGCCGTGAGGATGTGAACCGCGCGGTGCAGGCCGCGCACGAGGCGTTTTATGACGGGCGCTGGTCGCGCCTGACGCCTGGGGAACGCTCGACGGCTATCTGGAAACTGGCCGATCTGCTCGCCGCCCGCGCCGAGGACTTCGCGCGGGTCGAATCCCAGAACACCGGCAAGCCGTTCAAGTTCGTCAGTCTGGGCGCCGATCTGCCGTTTACAATCGACAATCTGCGCTTTTTTGCGGCGGCAGCGCGCGACACGCATGGCTTTTCGACAGGCGAATACCTGAAAGGCTACACCTCGACGTATCGCCGGGAGCCTGTCGGCGTGGTAGGCCAGATCGCGCCCTGGAATTACCCGCTGATGATGGCCGTGTGGAAGATCGGCCCTGCGCTTGCGGCAGGCTGCACGGTGGTCCTCAAGCCAGCGCCGACCACGCCGCTGACCAGCCTGATGCTGGCCGAGCTAACGGCGGAAGCAGGTATTCCCGCCGGGGTGGTCAACGTCGTCACGGGTGGCAACGAGACCGGGCAGGCGCTGGTCGAGCATCCGCTGGTACGGATGGTCAGCCTGACCGGCTCCACGAACACGGGCAAGAAGGTCATGAAGACCGCTGCCGATACCCTCAAACGGGTGCATCTGGAACTGGGCGGCAAAGCGCCGTTTATCGTGTTTGACGACGTGGACGTGGAAGCTGTCGTCGCGGCAGCCACCCTCGCCTCGACCTTCAACACCGGGCAGGACTGCACGGCAGCGACCCGCGTCTATGTGGAGCAGAGCCAGGCCAGCAGGGTGCGTGAAGCGCTGGTCGAGTCGATGCGCGCCGTGAAGGTCGGCAACCCGTTCGAGGACGTGCAAATGGGGCCGTTGATCAGCAGCGTCCAGCGCGAGCGGGTCGAAGGCTTCATCGCACGGGCGAAGGCGGGCGGCGCGAAGGTCTTGACGGGCGGCGGCAGACCGGGCAGTACGTCGGGCGGATACTATTTTGAGCCAACGGTCATCTCGGAGGTTGACCAGCGTTCGGAAATCGTGCAGAGCGAAGTCTTTGGCCCGGTGCTGACGGTGAACACCTTTGAGTCAGAGGAGGAGGCAGTCCGGCTTGGCAACGACGTTCAGTATGGACTGGCCGCGTCGGTATGGACTCGTGACGTAGGCCGGGCCATGCGTGTGGCGCGCGATCTGGAATTTGGCACGGTCTGGATCAACGACCACATTCCGCTGACTTCCGAAACGCCGCACGGTGGCTTCAAACAGTCCGGGTTCGGCAAAGACTTGAGTGCTGAAGCGGTCTCGGATTACCGGGTGACCAAGCACGTGATGATCAAAAACGTTTGAGCGCCCTGCTCACGGAACCTGTCATGAACAGCAGTCCAGCACCAAGTACAGTGAGCACAGCAGGCACAGCCAGCGCCGTCCGCTTTCGGGACGTGTGCCGTTATTTTGGCGATGTCAGGGCCGTCGATCATGTCGATCTGGACATTCGGGACGGCGAATTCTTCTCGATGCTCGGCCCGTCGGGTTCCGGCAAGACAACCTGCCTGCGTCTGATCGCCGGGTTCGAGCAGCCGACTTCAGGGCACATCGAACTGAACGGCGAGGACGTGACGGGCGTTCCGCCTTTCCAGCGCGACGTGAACACGGTCTTCCAGGACTACGCGCTGTTTCCTCACATGAATGTGGGCGAGAACGTCGGCTACGGCCTGATGGTCAGAAAAGTGCCGAGGCCGGAGCGCGAGCGGCGTGTGCAGGAGATGCTCGACCTGGTGCGGCTGCCCGGTCTGGAAAAGCGCAAGCCGTCGCAGCTTTCCGGCGGGCAGCGCCAGCGCGTGGCCCTGGCCCGCGCCCTGATCAACCACCCGCGCGTACTGCTGCTGGATGAGCCGCTCGGCGCGCTCGATCTCAAATTGCGCCAGCAGATGCAGATCGAACTTAAGTCGATCCAGCACCGGGTCGGCATTACCTTCATCTACGTGACGCACGACCAGGAAGAAGCGCTGACGATGAGTGACCGGATCGCCGTCTTCAATCACGGCAAGGTCGAGCAAATTGGCACACCCGCCGAAATCTACGAGCGCCCGGCGACGGCCTTCGTGGCCGGGTTCGTCGGCACGTCCAATATCCTTGAGGGTGTTCTGGCGCAGCAGGTGATGGGTAAAGCCGGGACGTATGCTATTCGCCCCGAAAAGATTCACATTGCGCCCGTCGGCGCGCCAGTGCCCGACGATTCGCTCTGCGTCACGGGCACGATCTGCGATGTGATCTACCTGGGTGTGAACACCCGCTACGTGGTCGCGCTGGATATGGGCGGCGAGCTGGTGGCCCTGGAACAAAACCTGTCGCTGGACTCGACCAATGCGCTGGCGGCACTGGGGCGCAAGGTATCGCTGCTCTGGAAGCGCGAGCACAGCCGCCCGCTGCAAGGGTAGGCACGAAGCCCTATGGAAACTGCGCAGGTTGCCCCTCCCCGCGTAAAGCCATCGCTGTCGATGCGGCTGTCCAGGCTGTTCTTCCGCCGCCCGTCCCTGGTGCTGTTGCTGCTGCTTGCGCCGCCGCTGCTGTGGCTGGGCGTCTTTTACCTGGGTTCCCTGTTTGTGCTGGTCATCCAGAGCTTTTTTCACGTGGATGACTTCTCCGGGCTGACGGTGCGCGAGCTTTCGCTGCAAACGTACAGCGCGCTGTTCACGCCCGCCAATATGGAGATCGTGCTGCGGACGGTGGTGATGGCCGTCCTTGTGACGATCACCGACGCGCTGATCGCCTTCCCGCTGGCATACTTTATCGCCCGCTATGCGAAGGGCCGCCTCCGCAGCCTGTTGTACCTGGCAGTGGTCTTACCACTGTGGTCAAGCTACCTGGTTCGGGTGTACTCGTGGAAGCTCATCCTGGCGAACGAGGGCCTGCTCAACTGGGTGTTCCAGACTCTGGGCCTGGGCTGGCTGCGCGATTGGCTGCTCAACCTGCCTGAGATCGGCGGCCCGTCGCTGTCCTTCTCGTACCTCGGCATGTTCCTGGTTTTTGTCTACATCTGGCTGCCGTACATGATCCTGCCCATCAATGCAGCGTTGGAGCGCGTGCCGCATTCGCTCATCGAGGCGTCGGGAGACCTGGGCGCCAGGCCGGGCTACACGTTCCGCAAGATCATCTTGCCGCTGGCCTTTCCCGGCGTGGTGGCTGGTTCCATCTTCACCTTCTCGCTGACGCTGGGCGACTACATCATTCCTACTGTGATCGGCAATTCCAGCTATTTCATCGGCCCGGCGGTGAACACACTGCAAGGCACGAACGGCAACATTCCGCTGGCCGCCGCCTTCACGATGGTTCCTATCGTCATCATGGGCGTCTACCTGACTATCGCCAAACGGCTGGGGGCGTTCGATGCGCTCTAACACGGAACAAGCCTCACGGGGTCTGCGGCTGGCGGCCAGCCTGGCACTCGTTTTTATGCACTTCCCGATCCTGGTCATCGCGCTCTACGCTTTCACCACCGAAGCGCAGACCTACCAGTTTCCACCGCCGGGGCTTACAGTGGCGTGGTTCGGCGCTATCCTGCAGCGTGCGGATTTCTGGCGAGCCTTCGGCTATTCGCTCGAAGTGGCTCTGACCGCTACGGCCATTGCGCTGCTGCTTGGCACGCTCACCGCCGCCGCCATCTATCGCAGTCACTTCTTTGGCAGGGAGGTCATTTCACTGCTGGTCGTCCTGCCCATCGCGCTGCCCGGCATTGTAACCGGCATTGCCCTGCGATCCGGCATTCGCCTGCTGGAACTGGATCTCAGTTTCTGGACGGTGATCATCGGGCACACCACGTTCTGCATCGTCACCGTCTACAACAATGTGGCGGCCCGGCTGCGCCGCACCGCCTATTCGCAGATCGAGGCGTCGATGGACCTGGGCGCTTCGACGTTCCAGACGCTGCGCTACGTGACTTTGCCGAACATTGCAACGGCGCTGTTAGCGGGTGGAATGCTGGCTTTCGCCCTGTCCTTTGACGAGGTTATCGTGACGACCTTCACCGCTGGCCCGCAGCAGCAAACTCTGCCGATCTGGATGTTGAGCCAGCTTGTTCGCCCGCGAGATCGGCCTGTGACCAACGTTGCGGCGCTGGTCGTTATTGCCGTGACTTTTATTCCGATCCTGCTGGCGCATCGCTACACCAGCGAGGCATCTGAGTAATTACCCTTATGCACCCCGATTTTGCTTGCCCCCTGGCCCCCACTCCGAATTCGGAGCAGGCGAAGCGGATGGCCCTCACCCGGCAACGGCTTCCCTCGCTGCTTGCGGAGAGGGGCCGAGGGTGAGACTCTGCGTTCAGTTCCAAGTTCCGTTCCAACTCCCATGACGTGACAAGTGACCCGGAAAATGTTGACAATCGATACTGGCGCACCCTTGCGACACCAGTCTACGATAAAAGTGATTCGATAAAGTCGCCTCCACTGAATCATCTCCCAATCCCACCGGGATTAGTCGGGCGTGACCTGCGCCAGCGACCCTCAGCCTCCAGACGCCCCGGTCACAACAGCTTGCCCAGGTTGCGCAAGGAGGGAAAGATGTTCAACCACATTCTAGCCCTCATTGATGACATGTCCGGTACAGGTTTTGCATTTCCTCACGCCTCAGCCATTGCTCTGGCAACCAAGGCCCGCGTTACACTGCTGCGCCTGCTGGAAGGCCCAGCCGATGCACGATCACAGTGCGCAGACCCGCTGGAATGGCAGATCACGAAAACCCAGGCGGCCATGCAGCTACGTGACACCATGCATTACCTGGAACAACACCACATCCCTGTCGGGAAAGAACTGCTGGAATGCCCACAAGCCCGTCACATTCTTGAGTTTGCCCGTCAGAACAGCGTGAATCTTGTCATCGTGCCGAAACTCGGCGCTAACCTCTGCGATCTGGGCCACCAACTGCTGGCCCATACTCACTTGCCGACGCTGATAGCCCGGGGGCAAAGCGGCGCTCGTGAAGACTGGACTCCGGCCCTCTACCGCCGGATACTCGTCCCGCTCGATGGCTCCCGGCGCGCCGAACACGTCCTGGTGCTGGCCGCCGCACTGGCACAGGCTTTTGACGCCGAGTTGGTTCTCGCGCATGTTGTCTGTAGGCCGGAGATGCTCCGGTGTACCCCGCTCACCCAGGCCGATTCTGAGCTGGCGAATCGTGTTATCGAACGAAACCACAGGGAAGCGACCAGATATCTGAAACAGATTGCGTCAAGGCTGGCCTTAAATAATAAGGTGCGCAGCCATGTGCTCACAGACGAGCATGTGGCGCGTGGATTGCACAGGCTGATCGACCAGGAGCAAATCGATCTCGTTGTGTTAAGCGCGCACGGGTATTCAGGGGATCCGCAGTGGCCTTACGGCAGCATCACAGGCCACATCATCGCCTACAGCCCCAAGCCTGTGCTTGTTGTGCAGGATTTGCCCGCGCCGTTTAGCCGGGACGAGGCGCAAACGGCAGTGCGTTCACTGTACCTGCAACAGGCCAGCAACATCTGATTGGCAGGCGCCAGGCAGTGCACTGTAATCGGGCACGGCGTATCGTGGCCCTGCCTGAATAGGCAGGATGGGACGCACAGCCAGGCCGTTATGCCGTGCAGCACATTTGAGGACGCGATCTGCGCAAGTTCTGTGGCCGCCTCAACCTGGTGCAGGTTAGCCGATCCCTCGATCCTGTGATCTTGCGAGCAGCAATGCGCCTGCCTGACATAGCTTCGGCTGGTGGCTTGCTATTGCAGTCTGGCTCGTGATCGTGAGCGTTCCCGCGATACACCGCAAGCCTCAACGGGACGTTTTGGCCTGGCTGGCGTGAGCCTTTGCATACTGCTCGCTGAATGCGCGGTAAACCGCTTCCAGTTCCTCGTAGGTTTGTGGTATCTTGGCCTGATCCTGCTCTAGCGCGCTCAGGTAGGCATGAAAGGCTTGCCGGTATTCTTTGTCTACTGTCAGCTTGAAGTGAATGTCCTGAAGACGCCGGTAGATCTCAGTTTCTGTGATATGGGTTGGCTGCGGCATACTGTCTTCTCCCTTCGCTCAAAAACCAGGGGAGCCAGCACACGCCCTTGCTAAGACTTCGCTTGTGGATGTTTTGCAGCAGCGATCCCGAACGATGAAGGGAGGCTCCCAGACGGAATCACTTTATCTAAGATTATACACATCATCGGGCAACCGCGCACGTACTTTGTATCCCTCACCTCCGCATAAATGTCACTCACGTGCTTGCTTGCTGCGATTGAGAGCGATCAGGCCCGCTCCGGGCATCCATTCCACCATAGATGGGTGTATAATGAGAATTAGTGAAGGATGGAACAAGAGAGGTGGACTATTGCCTATCTCAGGCAATAGCTGGTGAGTCATCTTTTTGAGCGAGAGGGGATCAACAGCCTACCATTCTGGCCGCGTCATCTTTCGACCTCACCCTCCAAGCAGACTTGCAATCATGCGTTTTCGGTTCAGAGTTCTGAGATGGTGAATCTCGGGAGGGGAAAATGGGCCAGGAATATGATCCTGACAGCCTACCATTTCCGCTGGGGCCACCTGAGCAAATCGAAGAATGGAACAAAGCCCTCGGCATCCGTCGCTATGTTGTTTCGTCCGACAAAATCCTGGAGGATCTGCGCGAGCTGGTCGAGAAATGGAGGGATACCTGCTGTGCCGAGCGGAGGGCACTCAGTGCCCCGCGCGAACGTCACGCCCTGCCGTTGGAATACAGCGCTGGCCTGGCGCAAGGTCTGGAGTGCGCAGCGGCTGACCTGGAAAAGGTGATAGAAGAAAACTCGTAGCCCGGCCAGTCACGGGCAGGGTGACACCGTAAACCGGCGTGGCAGGGTGCATGGTATCGATGCCCCGAACGCAGCGCAGCGTTCTTGGCTGCGTTCTTTGATCGAAGAGGGCGCATTCCTTATCCAGGCGCGGCGCCCCCTTCTATCCTTTGCGCTGGCCTCAATCATCCAGCTTGTTACCCCGAAACTTTGACCCGCGCAGCGAGATAGCTGACGATGTCGTCCAGCGTGACCAGTTTCCCGTAATCTGCCTCCGGGATTTCGACCCCAAGCGCCTCGTTGAGGCCGACCAGGAACATCAGGAAATCATACGAGTCAATATCCAGTGTTTGTCGAACGTCCTGGTCAGGCCCCAGTGTCTGCGGGCTGCTCTCCGGCGCGATGCGCTTCAGGGCGTTGATAATCACCTCTTTGATCTGTGTTTCGTTCATAACTTTTCTACCTCCTGCAGATGTCGGTTCAGCGCATCGAGGAACTGCCCACCACGGTGGCCGTCGCTCGCGCGATGGTCGCCAGCCAGCGTCGCGGTGATAACCGGGCGCACGCCGATCATGCCGTTCTCGACCCAGGTCTGCTCAGTGACCTTGCCGAAGCCGACGAGCGCAACCTGTGGCGGGTAGATCACGCCGTAGACCGTTTCCACGCCCATATCGCCCAGGTTGGTGACGGTAATGGTGCCATCCGTCAACTCAGAACTGCGCAGCCCGCCGCTTCGGGTGCGTGCGATCAGGTCATGCAGCGTTTCCATCAACTCGTCCAGGCTCTTCAAATCGGCGTCGTGGATGGCGGGGGTAATCAGGCCGCCCTGCCGCAGCGAAATAGCAAAGGCAATGTGGATGGCCTCCTGCATTTCCAGGTGATCATCGATCCAGTAGCCATTCAACTCAGGCACGTCGCCCAACGCACGTGCGACGGCTTTGATCAGCAATACTGCCGGTAGGAGGCGCTGTTTGATCGAACGCTTGAGGTTTTCCGCTTCGAGCCAGGCGAGCGCACGACTCATGTCGATGTGTGTCTGCAAGTAGTAATGCGGAATCTCGCGGTTGGCGCGCGACATGGCCGCTGCGATGGCGCGCCGCATGGCAGCCTGCTGCTCGGCGGACTTGGTCTTCAGTGCCGAAGGAGCGGCTTTCTCGGCGGTCAGCGGCGGAGCCTTTTCCTCCACTACTGCGGCGGGTGGTTTTTCAGCCAGCGGCGGCGCTTTCTCGGCGGGTGGCAGGGCTGCCTTCGCGGCCAGCTTCCGGGCTTCGGCGGCCCGTTCCACGTCGGCCCGCTCAATAGCGCCGTGCAAACCCGTCCCCTGCACGGTGTTCAGATCAATGCCAAGCTCGGCGGCCACTTTGCGCGCCAATGGCGAGACTTTCAGCCGCCTCTCCACAGGAACCACCTGGGGCTGAACCGGAACAGGTTGTTCCACCGGGCGCGCCTCTTCGGGCGCAAGCCTCTCCACTCTGGATGGTGCGCGTTCTGCCGGTTGGGCCGCCGGCTCGCCTTCGGCACGAAGCAGGGCCAGCACCGTCCCGACGGGGATTCGCGTGTCGCTAGGTTGAACAACGAGTTGGTCAATGATGCCATCCTCAAAGATCTGAACCTCAAACGTTCCCTTGTCTGCTTCTACGTCGGCGATGACATCACCACGCTGGACGTGATCGCCGGGCTTTACGCGCCACCCAACCAGCGCAGCAGACTCCATATCTGCCCCCAAACTCGGCATACGGAACTCAGCCATCGTGATGCACCATCCTTTTCACTGTCTGGACGATAGTTGTCGCCTGCGGCAGTGCCGCTTCTTCCAGGTGTCTTGGATAGGGCATGGGCACTTCGACGCTGCAAATGCGCTCAACTGGAACGTCCAGTTCGTAGAATGCTTTCTCCATGATTCGGGCACTGATCTCCGCCGAGATGCTGCCTGAACGCCAGCCTTCGTCCACGACGACAGCGCGATGCGTTTTGGCGATGGACGTCAGGTATGTGTCGTCGTCGAGCGGACGGAGCGTGCGCAAGTCAATCACTTCGGCTTCAATACCTTCCTGCGCAAGCGTGGTCGCGGCGTCCAGCGCCTTGAAGAGACTGGCGCTGTAGGTGATGATGGTTACGTCACTGCCCGCTCGGCGCACGCGCGCCTTGTGAATGTCCACCGCTCCGGCATCGGCGGCTAGTTGGCCCTTCATGTTGTAGAGGGTCGGGTTCTCGAAGATGATCACCGGGTCCGGGTCCTCAAGCGCTGTCCAGAGCATTCCGCGCGCATCCTCAAGCACGGCTGGCGTGACGACTTTGATCCCGGCGATATGGGCGTACCAGCCTTCCAGGCAGTGAGCGTGCTGCGCAGCCAGTTGGCGGCCAGCGCCCGTTGCCATGCGAATGACGAGGGGAACGTTGAACAGCCCACCCGACATGTGCAGGTAAGTTGCAGCATTGTTCAGAATCTGATCCGCTGCCAGCAGGCTGAAATTGACGGTCATAATCTCCACGATGGGGCGCATACCGCCCAGCGCGGCGCCAATGCCTGCGCCGGTAAAGCCCAACTCCGACAGCGGTGTGTCGAGTATCTTCTCCGGGCCAAGCTCTTCGAGCAGCCCCTTGGTGACACCGAAGGCTCCGCCATAACGGCCAACGTCTTCGCCCATCAGAAACACCCGGCTATCCTTGAGAATGGCCTCGCGGATAGCGGCTCGTACCGTTTCCCGATAGGTCGTTTCGAGCATTTGCGTTCCGCCATTAGTCCTCATGCCCTCACTCCTTCCGAGTAGACAAAGCGCGTGAGGTCCTCGACGGGTTCCCAGGTGCCCGCTTCTGCGAAAGCCACCGCCTCGTCCACTTCGGCGGCCACCCGGTGCTCCAATTCCTCCACATCGGCAGGCCCGATCACCTCATGTTCCTGCAAGTAGCGTGCAAAGGTCGTGATCGGATCGCGCTTCTTCCATTCCTCGACCTCTTCTTTACTGCGATAGAGTTCGGCATCGAACATCGAATGTGCGCGGAATCGGTAGGTGCGTAACTCAAGGAAATAAGGCCCCTTGCCGGCCCGTATGGCCGCCACCGCTTTTTGGGCGGCGGCTTCAACGGCCAGCACGTCCATGCCATCGACCACTTCCGCCGGGAGTCCGTAGACGGCGGCCTTTTTGGCCAGGTTCGTCTCCGCATGTGAATACCTGAGGGCGGTTCCCATCGCGTACAGGTTGTTTTCACAGACAAACAAGGCAGGGACCTGCCAGAGCACGGCCAGGTTCATGGTCTCGTGGAAAGCGCCCTCAGCCACTGCGCCGTCGCCGTGAAAGCAGCACGTCACCTGCCGTCTGCCCAGTCGTTTGTCTGCCAACGCCAGGCCGACGGCCAGTGGCAGCCCACAGGCCACAATGGCATTGCCACCGTAGAAACGGGTTTTGGCATCAAAAAGATGCATCGAGCCGCCACGCCCCCGGCTGCAACCTTCCTGCTTGCCGTACATCTCGGCCATGATACGATTCATGGGTACGCCGCGCGCCAGCGCCTGGCCGTGATCGCGGTAAGTTGCTACGACGGCATCCCCCGGCTCAAGCGCCTGCATAACCCCCACAGCGCATGCTTCTTCGCCGTCGTAGAGGTGAACGAAGCCGCGTATTTTCAGAGCGGTGTAGAGTTCTGCACACTTCTCCTCAAAACGCCGGATGCGCAGCATTTCGTGTAACAGGTGCAGCGCATGGTCTCTGTCAATGTCGAGCACTGCTCTTCGTCTGGCTGTTTTGGTGGTCATTCTTTCTTATCTCCTGACTCGGTGGTTTCGAGTGTCGAGAGATCGCCCTCCGGCAGCCCAAGTTCGTGTGCCTTCAGCAACCGCCGCATGATCTTGCCACTCCGGGTCTTGGGCAGGTTCGCCATGAACTCGATTTCCTTCGGGGCAACTGCCGACCCCAGCTTGGTACGCCCGAAACCAAGAAGCTCCATACGCAGCGCTTCCGTCCCCTGGATGCCGGGTTTAAGGGACACGAATGCCTTTACCAGCTCGCCAATGACCGGATCGGGCTTACCAATCACGCCGACTTCGGCCACCGCAGGATGTTCCAACAGCGCGCTTTCCACCTCGAACGGGCCAACCATGTGGCCTGCCGTCTTGATGATGTCGTCAGCACGCCCAATGAACCAGAAATAACCGTCCACATCGCGCTCGGCGAGGTCGCCGCTGACGTACCAACCGCTTTTAAAGCACTTCTGATAGCGTTCTTCGTCGTGCAGGTAGCCCCGGAACATCGAAGGCCAGCCCGGTCTGAGCGCCAGATCGCCTTCGACATCGGGCTGTGTCACGACTTCGACAGTGTTTTCGTCACTGCGGCGCACAATCGCGGCTTCAATGCCAGGCACAGGACGGCCCATTGAGCCAGGGCGGACTTCCATCGAAGCGTAGTTGGCGATCATGATGCCGCCCGTTTCAGTCTGCCACCAGTTGTCGTGGATCGTCAGATCGAGCACTCGCCTTCCCCACATCACCGCTTCGGGGTTGAGCGGCTCGCCCACGCTGGCGACAAACCGCAGATGACTCAGGTCATATTGCTCGCGCGGTTTGATGTCCAGGCGCATCAACCTGCGAATGGCGGTGGGTGCGGTATACCAGACCGTGACTTTCTCCCGTTCGAGGATGCGATACCAGCGCTCCGCATCAAAATCCGCCTCGTCGATGATGCTCGATACGCCGTGAGCGAGAGGCGCGAAGATGCCGTAGGATGTGCCGGTCACCCATCCCGGATCAGCTGTGCACCAGTAAATGTCTTCCGGATGAAGGTCGAGGGCGTATTTGGCCGTCATGTAATGGGTCAGGATGGCTTTGTGGACATGGATCGCGCCTTTGGGCATCCCGGTGGTGCCGCTGGTGAAGTGCACCACGGCCATGTCTTCCTCGTTGGTAGGGGGGATCGTGAACTCGTCCGATGCCTTCGCCATCAGCTTCGGCAGAGACAAGACGCACGCATCGACATCATCGTCCACGTCGCTCAGGAGGATGTGTTGTAGCTCTGGCAGTCGCTCCCGCAGGCTGACCACCTTTTGCTCGTACTGGCGCCTGGTCGTGACCAGAATCTTGGCATTCCCCCTGACCAACCGCTGGAAGACAGGTTCCGGGCCGAATGCGGAAAACAGGGGGCAGAAGACACTCAGCGTCTTGAGTGTCCCCAGCGCTGCGATGTACAGTTCGGGGATGCGCCCCGCCAGGACAAATACTCGCTCTCCTTTCTCGGCGCCCAGCGATTTGAGCACGTTGGCGAAACGGTTGGTCTGCACTTTGAGGTCGCCATAAGTGAAATCGCGCACAGCGCCATCTTTGCCAAGCCACCGAATCGCAAGCTGGTCGCGGCGCGGGCCTTTGGCGTGGCGATCTACCGCCTCGTAGGCAATATTTAAGCCATTGTTCCCAGGCAGGCCGTCGAGTTCTCGACGGACCCACTCCCATGAGAATTCAGCGTAAGTTTTTTCATAATCTGAGAGATTGGGCTGGACGATCCCACGAACCGAGTTCTTTGTCGGATTCCCGCTCATGGTCAATCCTTTCTACTGCAAATGACCGGTCATACCGTGCGGTGGCGGGCTTCCTTAATCGCTTTCTCCTGAATGCGTGCCACGAATTGACCAGGACGCCGCTGTCGTCAACATGAGCGCACAGGCATCTGATTCCTCCTTGCCAAATCTGTTCAGCAGCCGAGATCAATTGAGCTATTAGAGGTTTATGAGGTGGTGCTTGTAAGAGGGCGACACTAATCGTTCAATGGCTTCTGAAATTGCTGAACAGATGGAATAAACAACAAAGCCACTACCGGAAGCGTGGCTCGTCGTGTTAAGCGCTCATTTTTCCAGGCCGTGAACACCGATTCGGACTGCTATGGCGGCACTAGCGTCATGCACCACTAGCCACACGCCCTACAATTAGGGTGCATGAGCCGGGCATTTTGCGCTAGTGATATTTGTAACAAGTTCTACAGATAGACGTATGTGTCTGCGCGGGTTGTCATGGCCCGCCGCCCGGTGAGGTGGCTGCACGCTTTCTGGCTATCAGACGTTTGACCAATTTCAGCCGCGCATGATCAGCCCGCTCCCGTTCGTCCAGCACCGTTTCAATGTACTGGCGCTCTGCTTCCAGCCGGGGAATAAGGGAGTGTTCCAGGGCATTCAAGCGCCGCGAGGTGCGCTGCACTTCCGCGGCCAGGCGTTCCAACCGCAGTTCGATCTCAGCCAGATCGATAATCGCTTCCACTTCGGCCTCAAAAGCAGAAGCTGCCTCATCAATCGTGATGGAAGTGTTGGCGATGGAATAACCCCGCGCCAGCATGGAGCGAGAAACTCGCTTGCGTTCGATACGCGGCACTCTGACGCCCATGATCGCCACCGACTCGATGCGCAGGGGCAGGTCGGCGCGGGCTGCCAGGGCCGCCGCCCGCACGGCTTCTGGCCCGGCGATGGCCTCAGCGCGGGCCAGGGCATAGCGGGCCTCAGCCGACGCCTGTTCCAGCACGTCGGAACTTTGCGCGACAATATCCGCCATCTTCAGAAGCTCTTTCATCAGCGCGGCGCGCTTTTGTTGCAACAGTTCATGACCCTGTTTCGCCAGTTCAAGTTGCGCCCGGTGGGCCAACAAGGCCATTCGGGTGGCTGCTGCCCTGTGCATGTCTCACTCCACGCCTTGTAGTACCTTGTAGTACCTGTCAATGTATTGCTGAGGAATACGCTTTAGCAGCGTCACGGGCATCGATCTCAAGAGTTGCCAGGCCAGGTCAAGCGTCTCCTCAATGCTGCGGTTGGCCGTGCCCTGCCCCACAAACAGCCTTTCAAACTGGTCGGCAAAAGCCAGCACGCGCTGGTCTTCGGGCGAAAGCGCCGCCTCGCCGATAATGCTCACCAGGCGCCGCAAGTCCTGTCCCTCGGCGTAGAGGGCATAAAGTTGATCGGCCAGCGCCCGGTGATCGGCGCGTGTCTTGCCTTCCCCAATGCCCGAATTCATAAGCCGCGAAAGCGAAGGCAGCACGTCGATGGGCGGCGAAATGCCCTTGCGGTGCAGGTCGCGGCTCAACACAATCTGTCCCTCGGTAATATAGCCCGTCAGGTCGGGGATCGGGTGCGTGATGTCGTCGTCCGGCATCGACAGAATCATCAACTGCGTGACGGAGCCGGGATTGTTGCGGATACGTCCCGCCCGCTCGTACAGACTGGCGAGATCGGAGTACATATAACCCGGATAGCCGCGCCGCCCCGGCACTTCTTCACGCGCCGCCGAGACTTCGCGCAGCGCTTCACAGTAGTTCGTCATGTCGGTCAGGATCACCAGCACGTGCCGGTGGTGAGTGAAGGCCAGGAATTCAGCCGCCGTCAGCGCGGCACGCGGCGCAAACAGGCGTTCCACAGCCGGATCGTTGGCCCGGTTCAGGAAGAGCACCGCCTGGCTCATCGCGCCGCTGGTTTTGAAGCGCTCCATGAAGAAAGAGACCTCGCGCTGAGTGATGCCGATGGCCGCAAAAACGACAGCGAAGGGTTCGTCGCCGGAACTGCCTGCCCGCGCATAGGCCGCGATCTGCGCGGCCAGTTCGTTGGCGGGCAGCCCGGCTCCAGAGAAAATGGGCAGCTTCTGCCCACGTGTCAGGGAATTCAGACCATCGATGGCCGAGATGCCGGTCTGGATGAACTCACTGGGATAGACTCGTACCCAGGGATTGATCGGCTGTCCATTGATGTCCAGCGAGGCTTCTGGCAGGATTGGCGAGCCGCCGTCGATGGGACGCCCTGAACCGTCCAGGATTCGCCCCAACATCGAGAGCGCGACATCCTGCCGGGCAACATCGCCCATGAAACGAACACGGGTCAGGTCCAGGTCGAGGCCAGTCGTCCCGCCAAAAACCTGGACGACACATGTGCGACCATCCATTTCGAGCACCCGCCCCAGGCTGGTGCGGCCCTCCGGCGCGGTGATGGCGACCATTTCATTGTAGGCCACGTCTGCCGTGCGCTCGACAAAGATCAAAGGCCCCTTGATCTGGGAAGTCGTGCGGTACTCTTTGGTAATCAGTGCGGGAACGATCTGGTTCATCGCCGCTCACCTTGTCGCATTTCGTCAAATTGCCGGTGCAGGCGCTCGATCAGCGCCTCGATCTGGCCGGCAACCTCGCCCACCGGTATTTCCTTCATGCGGGCAATGTCGGCCACCACAGGCAGATTCGTGATCTGAGCAAGCGGAAGGCCACCAGCCAGCGCTGCCGTAGTCTGGTGGTGAAATTCCAGGATGGCCGTGAGCATTTTGCACGTCTTCTCGACGGGGCAGAAACGGTCAATGGCATGGGCGCTCGACTGCTGAAGGAAATCCTCGCGCAGCATCCGCGTCACGAACAGCAGCGCCCGATCCGATTCGGAAAGCGTGTCCGGGCCGACTAGGCGCACAATTTCGAGCAGTTCCGTCTCGCGCTGAAGCAGCGCCATTGCCTCGCGGATCGCATCGCCCCACCCCACCATGACAGTGCGTTCGTACCACATGCCGAGATCGTAGAGGGAGTAGCTTTGCGTCCAGTTGATGGCCGGGAAATGGCGGCGGCGCGAAAGATCGTAATCGAGCGCCCAGAACGTGCCTGCCACCCGCATTGAACCCTGCGTAATCGGCTCGGAGAAATCGCCGCCGGGCGGCGACACCGCGCCGACGATGGTGACGGAGCCGGTGCGCGCCCCTGCCGCCTGGCTGCCCAGGCAGACAACCCGCCCTGAGCGCTCGTAGAACTCGGCCAGGCGCGTCGCCAGGTAGGCAGGATAGCCCTCTTCGCCAGGCAATTCTTCCAGCCGTCCGGAGATTTCACGCAGCGCCTCGCCCCAGCGGGACGTTGAATCGGCGAGCAGCAGCACGTCGTAGCCCATGTCACGGTAATACTCGGCAATGGTGATCCCGGTATAAATGCTGGCTTCCCGCGCAGCCACCGGCATATTCGACGTGTTGGCAATGAGGACCGTGCGTTCCATGAGTGTGCCGCCCCGCCGGTAATCTTCCAGCTTCGGGAATTCTTCCAGGACTTCCGTCATCTCGTTGCCGCGCTCGCCACAGCCGACGTAAACGACCACGTCCACGTCCGCCCAGCGGGCCAGCGATTGCTCGGTGACGGTCTTGCCCGTCCCGAAACCGCCCGGAATGATGGCCGACCCGCCCTTCGCCACCGGGAAGAAGGTGTCGATGATGCGTGTGCCTGTGATCAACGGCTCCTGGGGATCGAGCCGGGTCTGGACGGGGCGGGGTCTTCTGACGGGCCAATCCTGGGTCAGCGTCAGGCTTCGCCCGTCGCCGGGTCTGGCCCTGTCGGCTGCTTCCAGCTCGACGACGGCCACCGTCTGATCCACCGTGAACTCGCCGCTCCGAATCTCGCTGATACGCCCGTACACACCCGGCGGAACGATGATGCGGTGCTGAAGGGCATGGCCTTCAGGAACTGTGCCAATGACGTGGCCCGGTGCAACATGGTCGCCGGTTTTTACCAGTGGCGAAAACAGCCAGCGCTTTTGAAAAGGCAGCGGAGAAGTCTCCTGGCCCCGGCTGAGGAAGTCACCGGACAGCGCAGCCAGTTCTGCCAGCGGGCGCTGCAAGCCGTCGTAGACCTGCCCGATCAGGCCCGGCCCCAGCCGCGCAACCAGGGGCAGCGCGGTACTTGAGACCGGCTCGCCCGTCCGCAGGCCCGACGTGTCCTCGTACACCTGCACGGTGGCAAGCTCACCCTGGAGCCGGATCACTTCTCCCACCAGGCCGAGATGCCCGACGCGAACCACGTCGTACAGGCGAATCCCTGGCAGGCCAGCCACCCCGACCACTGGCCCGGCAATGCGAACTACTCGTCCGTCGTGCGCGCCGCTGTTGCTCATCCCTTTTCCTCAGCTTTGCCTATCCTCGTCCTCTTCGCTCTTGAACGTGATCTGGTAGCCCGTCGTCCGGCGCAGCAGCGCCGCCAGGCGTCTTCGCCGTGAAAGCGGCGCGTCGCTGGCCTGAGCGCCCGGAATCGCCAGATAGGGCAGCCCCTCGGCCTCTTGCAGCCGCCGCAGGAACGATGGCGCCATGCCGCGCAACAGCGTTTCGTCAATCGCCAGCAGCCCGCTTTCACGCGCATCCAGCCAGGAGGCGATTAACTCCTGGGCCGTTTCAGAATCTTCCGCGCAGTACGTATCCACCCCGGCCAGTTGAAAGCCTGGCACCAGCGCCGGACGCACGATGACCAGTACACGGCTCACTGCACCAACTCCAGATCGGCTTTGATGGCGTCCGGCGTGAGCCCCATGTCAATCCCCTGGGCGATCCAGCGCAGGTTAGCCACCTCGTTGGTTTTCAGAGCCAGGTAGCCCAATGGAACGCCGATGCCCAATGGATCGCGGCCAATGAGTACAGCCATCCAGCGCAGTTTGTAGGCAGCCAGTGCCCTCTCAAACTCGCTCAATCGCTCGGACCTCCGGTAACGGAGCAGCCCGGCGTTGAGCGGCGCTTGGTAGGGCGTGGAGGCCAGTATCTCTACGGCGGCTTCCAGCGTGCTCTGTTCGCCAGCTTGCACCAGCGTTTCCATTGGCACAGTGCCCGGCTCGACCAGAAGATCGGCCAGGCTGCCGCCAGCCAGTGTCAGGCGCAGCATCTGGCGCTCCGCCGGGTCGGAGGCAAAGCGCAGCACAATGAGCAGGTTGGCGATGTCGGCTTCCAGGTTCAGAGCACCGGAGAGGATGGCAGCCCCGCCGTCGCGTGATGCTTTCAGAGATTGCCTTGCCTCGTGAAAGTGCCACCGATCCAGTGCCAGTTCCATTTCAGGCACGTCCGCCCCCGGGTGTTCGGCGCGGACGCGAAGCAAGGGCTGGGCAATCGAGAGCCGCATGGTCACCAGCGTGTCGATTGCAGCCCGCAGATCGGGAGCGCGTATCAGTTCATCCAGGACGCCCTGGCTCAGTTCACCAACCGGCAGCAGCGCCCGGCTGATGTCGATTGGCGAGGCAAACCTGGACTTGGCACGCAGGATCACTTTGACATTGTGCACGTCGTATTGACGGAGGATAATCAACACCAGCTCTCTGGCCTGGCCCTCATAGAACTGGCGCATCTGGCTCAGGTTTTCCACCAGGTCAAGGTGCAGCGCTTCGGCAATGCACTCCAGGCCGCCTGCTGTCCGCGCCAGTGCGGAGTCAATGGCTTTGCGATAGGGAGTTCTCGTCAAGGCCGCGATCAGGTTTTGCAGAGTGCGCGCTTCGGCCAGGCTCGCCAGCTCAGGCGGCGCAAAGAGGCGTGATTTCATCACGCGCAGGCGAGCGTTACCGTAATCATAGCCCGACATAGATCACACTCTGGCGCGAGCAGCCACCTGGCTCGTCCCCGTCTCAGGCGCTGTGGATGCCAGTTGGGAGGCCAGGTAGCGCCGTAGATATGGCACGGCTCGTTCCAGCCGGGCTTCCAGCGTGTTGATGACCGCAATACGCCCGTCAGCGCTGCTGGCGATCACGCCTCCCCAGCAGGTGAGCGGGTAGCTTATCCGCACATCGGGTGGCAGTTCAGCCAGAAGGCGCTGCACAATAACCCGATCTCGCGGGTCGGCCTCCAGGACGATTCCCTCGTGCTCTTCCAGCGACAGGCTGAGGTCGTCCAGCGCCTCCTCAATTAGCCGGGACAGCAGCGACGGGTAGCCCGCGTCTGAACGCATTTCGGCCAGCCGCTCGCGCGCGCGCGCCAACACCGTCTCGATCAGCCCTTCGCGCGTCTCCGTGACCAGCCTCAGCGCGTCGAATTGAGCCTGCTGTCGGATTCGCAAGCACTCCCTGGAAGCGGGCGCGAGTGCGGATCGACGAGCGTCCTCTCGCAGCCGCCGGGCCTCGGCGCTGGCTTGCAGCATCAGGTCGTTGGCCTGTGCGCTGGCCTCGGCCTCGATCTGGCAGACCTGCCGCTCGCCGGCGGCTTGAATGGCGTCCAGAACCGCTTGCAGGGTCATCCTATGGCCTGACCAGTAGAATCATCGCCGCGACGGCAAACCCCAGGATGACCATCGTCTCTGGAATGGCGATGAGCAGGATCATCATGCCGAGTAGCTGCGGCTTCTCGGCCACGACCCCCGCGCCCGCCGAACCAATGCGGGCCTGCGCCAGACCTGTTCCGATGGCCGCCAGACCGATTGCCAGGCCAGCGCCAATAGCCGCTAATCCAGTTTCCAATTCATCCTCCTCTTACAGTCTGTGGCCGGGTTGTGCCCCAAAGGGTTCGTAGGCTTTACCGCCACCTTCGTAAAACTTGCGGAAAAATTCGACGTAGTGCAGACGCAGGCTGTGGATAGTTGGGCTGAAGGTGCCCATGACCAGGTTCAGGGCGTGGATGAGCACGGCCAGAATGACGCCCACGACCACATTGCCGGCCATGCCCGCCATGTCGTTGGCGACTTTCGCCAGGTAAACCGATGCCAGGCCGATGGCGGCAATACGCAGGTAAGACAGCACGTTGCCCAGCAGGCCGATGAATTCGATGGGGCCGACCAGGATGCCCAACCAACCCATCGGTGCGCCCAGCAGGACGACCCCCACGATCACGCCGGCAATGGCGGGCGTCATCGCCCCACGCGGCAGGATATTGACCAGCGCCCCTACAAGCAAGAACAGCCCGATCAGCCCGACAAGCATCCCGCTCCGTTCCAGCAGGAGATTGCGGCTCTTCTCCCGGACGGCTTCCCACACACCCAGCACCAGGCCGAGCGTAATGTGCGCCGCGCCGATGCCCACCGTCGTCAGGAGCAGGGCCGTCACGTGTTCGGGGCTGGTGCGGTCCAGCCAGAGGGCGTGCAACCCGAATGCCGCGCCGAGCGTCCCAAACGCCTCTCCATACAGAAAGCCGAACAGAATGCCCCAGGCCGGCCCCATCGCCAGCACCAGGCTGATGCTGCGGGCCATCCCCGTCCGGAATTTGCGCACCAGGCCGAGGCTGATGAGGAGCAGCAAAACCCCGTAGCCTACATCACCGAGCATCATGCCGAAAAAGATTGGCAAAAAGAGCGCCATCAGCCGGGTGGGATCGACGCCGCCGTAACGGGGCAAGGCCAGCAGGGCGACCAGACTCTCGAAGGGTTGAGCGACGGGCGGGTTGTTCAGTGCCACCGGCGCGCGTTTCATCAGGTCATGCGTGAGCGGCAATTCCTGGACGATCACCCGATCCCGGCCTGCCTCCGTAAGAGCCGCGCTCACGCGCGCCACGTCCACTGTGGGAACCCACCCGACCAGGACAAACGTCATATCGGTTTCGCCGAAGCGGGAATAGATGGCATAGGTCGCCAGCCTCTCGCGCAGTAACTCGCGCCAGGTGCTCAGGCGAGGCTTCCATGTGCCGGCCAGTTCTGCCAGTTCCCGATCCACCTGGGCGCTCTCTTCCGGAATCGCCGCCAGTCTTCTCCGCAGCGCGTTGAGCGTGCTCTCCGGCAGCCCCTGGCCCAGTTCGCCGGGCAGGCGCAGACGCGAGATGTCTTCGCGCCCCAGCAGCTCCTCGATGGGGCGGCTGAACTCAGTCGGGAAGACAAAGAGCACGGCGTGGGTCAGGGCATCCACGTCCGTATCAGCCATCTCGACGCGCCCGCCGGTCAGGGCGATCACCTCTTTTTCAACGGCATCCAGCACGTTCATGTGCGCGCGGCTGATGAGCAGTGCCACCATCGTGTGGTGTGGATCAGAAGCCGAGGGCGGCACGATGGGCAGGAGGCGGCGCAGTGTGGCCTCGTAGCGCGGCAAGGCGTCCGCATCGGCTTTCAGCCTGTTGCGGCGCGCGATGAGCATCTGAATCTCCGGGGCAAGCGCCGCCACACTTGCCGCAATCGTGTCCAGATCGTCTTCGAGGGCTGGTCGCTCCTGTGTCATTTCCGTCTGGGGGCCGCCCAACACTTCCAACAGACCGTCGATCTGTGAAGCCAGTGCGGTCAGGCTTTCTTGAGCGCGCAGCGTTTCGGCGTCCAGTGTGAAGGGGCGTGCCGACAGTTCCGGCATCTCGCTCAAATTATCGATGTGTACGCATCCCAGGCGGCGCAGCGTCTCCGTTATTGCTTGAAGATCGTCCTTGAGGCCGATGATCTCCAGGCACGTCATGGCGAGGGTCATGGCGTCTCTTCCCTTGCCCCGGCGACAACTTCCAGGATGGTGGACACGAGACTGTCCCTGTCACGTTCGGCCTGGCCGCGCAACTGCTCGACCTGGCGCTGCGCCTGGGCAAGAATCTGGGCAGCAGCCTCCTTTGCTCTGGCAACGGCGTCTGCGTATTGGGCCTGGCCTTCCAGCCGACCTGATTGTTCAGCTTCACGCTTCAGGTCATCGGCCTGGCGCTGCGCGGTCTCGATGAGCGTTCTGGCCGCTTCACGCGCGGCAGCGACATGTCGGGCCACTGACATCTCGGCGTCGCGGATCTGTTCCAGAGGTGGCAGATTGGCCCTGGATGGGTTAACGGACGACTCGTCGAAGGCAGAGGAAAGCGACTCCTCCGGCTGGCCCTTTCCCAACGCATTCATAAGGCGGTGTCCCGTAGTCTCCCGTTTACAATGCTGCGCCCTGCTTACTGGCGCGCAGCCTGTGCATTGAGTTCCTCAGTAAGAATGGAAGCCAGGATCGGGTCAACCTGAATGGTGCTGACGGTGCGCGGGCTGAAACGCGGCTGCGCTGGCAGCGCTTTGACAGCCTGAACCAGCCAGTCAATGGCTAATTGCTCTGAGATTTTGCTCGTGTCGAGCACCACGTTGAAGGAATGAACCGAGTCCCACCGGCTGCCGTAGAACCCTTCTACGAAGCCCGCTCGCACGCGGTCACTTTCCCTCACGAGCGCTTCGGCCTGGGCCACCGAGGCGATCTTGCGGCGCTCCATCAATAGTTTAATCCTGACCTGGACAGGGGCCTGGATGCGCACATGCAGGACATCGGCATAGTCGGCCAGGATCGCAAAACTGCTGCGTCCCAGGATAACCACATTGTCCTGATGAGCCAGCGCCAGCACGACGCGGTTCAGCGTGTCCACCATGCGTGCCCGGCGCTCGTCGGTAGGCGAGAACCGCGTCCAGAAATCCGGCACGTAGCCAACCTCGATGCCGAACTCTGCACCGGCATACCGGCTGTATATCCGGCCAATGATCGTCTTGTCCACCAGACGGTATCCCAGACGCTGGGCAACTTGCTCGGCAATGTAGCGCCCTCCGCTACCTGTCTCACGAGAAATTGTCACAACGGCCATAGCACCCTTCCTCTCATCCATCCCTGATCCCTGCCTGAATTCACGCTGCCGTCTCGAAGGCAATGCAAAGCCCGGACTCAGCGCTTTGATTGACTACGCAGGATGCGCTTTCGCCGATCTGGGGCCTGCGGTCAGGTTGAAGATAGCTTGAAGCGCGGCGTCCTGAGACGGGCGATCCACTGACCCGGCCTTGTATGGATTGGGCACAATCCGATCCGCCACAATTTGTCCGTCGCGCAGCATCACAATGCGATTGGTATGGCGTGCCACAAAGGTGTCGTGCGTGACAAAGATCGTGGTGATACCCCGTTCGCGGTTCATCTTCTGGAAGATCTTCAGCACCTCGATGCCGCTGCGCGAGTCCAGATTGCCGGTGGGTTCGTCGGCCAGCACAATGGCCGGGTTGGTGACGATAGCCCGCGCGATGGCGACACGCTGCTGCTCACCGCCCGATAATTCGTTGGGGCGGTGGTAGACTCGATCCCCCAGGCCAACCGCTTCTAAGGCTTCACGCGCACGCCGGGTGCGATCTGCCGCACCAGCATAGATGAGCGGCAGTTCAACCTGACGCAAGGCCGATGTGCGCGGCAGCAGATTGAAATTCTGGAAGACAAAGCCAATTTTCCGGTTGCGAATAGCAGCCAGCTCTCGATCCTTGAGCTTCGCAAGGTCGATGCCGTCCAGGTAGTATTCACCCGACGTGGGTTGATCCAGAGCGCCCAGGATGTGGAGCATGGTGCTTTTGCCGCTGCCGGAAGGCCCCATGATACTAATGAACTCTCCTTCGTAGACGACCAGCGACACGTCACACAGGGCCACGACCTCCACCGCCTCCATCCGGTAGACTTTGGTCAGGTGGCGTGCGTCGATAATCGGCCTGTCTCGTAGTCGTCTTTCAGACGCTATGTATTGGGGATTTGGCTTCTCGCCTTTCGCTACGAGATGCCGAAAGAGGCTGTTCACAGGCCCTCCTCTCTGGCAACGAAACAAGGGCGTTACCCGCTCATCGGGATAACGCCCTTGTGCCTGATGATAGATCGCTCCCGATACTGGCGGGTTAAAACGGCGACGTGTTTGGATGCCTGGCCCAAACATCGCTCCAGCGCTAACTATTGATTATATTGTAGAGCGAAAGTCACTGGTACAGATAGTGCCAATAATCACAATCTGCGCCGCCAAGCGGAATACACGACGGGCCGTGTCACTTTCAGCATTTGCGCCTCATCTGAAGGCCGGACGCCGCCAGCCGGGCCATCGACTGATTCCCGGTCTGTGGAGAACTCTGATACATGGCTCATAGTCATGGTATACTCGCGCGCCTGTCAGGGCTTAAACTGCGGGAGGCTACAGCTTGCCGATCTTTGTCATCTTCGTGTTTGCTTCCATCGTCCTGGGCGCAGGCGCGATGCTGGCCCCGGCGCTGCCCACGCACGGCCCGCGCATCGGGTTGGCCGCCACGCTGACGCTGGCGCTGGTCGTCACCGGGGCGCTCTTCTGGGCGGCGCTCTTCAAATGGGACACGCTCAACATCGACTACCTGTGGTTTGCCATGCTGGTCGTGATCTTCCTGGCGGGCACGATGTCGGCGGGCATGTTCCGAGCCGAGGCCAGAGGCAAAGGTGAGGAGTACGGCGGCTGGCCCGGCCCCCGCGAACTGGCCTTTTTTACGATGGTCGGCATTCTGTTCGCGGCGCCCGCGCTAACGCTGCCGGTGCCGCTGGACACCGACGCGCAGGGCTTTGGCTACCTGGCGCTCACGCTGCGCAACGGCGGCAGCCTGACCACGCTGGCCCCTTACCACCCGGAGATCACTTACCTGTATTCGCCCGGCTTTCCAGCGCTGGTTGCCTACCTGGGTCGGCAGTTAAACGCCGGGCTGCAAAACATCCAGCTTGGCATCGGCGCGGTGCTGTGCGTGCTGTTTGTCTGGCTGGCCTACGACTTCGGCAATGAACTTGACCGCGAGAAAGTGCGCCGCACCGGGCTGGTGATGGCCTTCTGCGCGCTGATTGGGACGGGTCTGCTGACGGCGGATCTGGACTCGCACTATACGACGCTGTTGGGGCTGGTCTTCTCGCTGGCTTTCCTGACGTTCGCCGTGCGCTTCCACCGCGAGGGACGGCGCGGCGACTTCCTGGGCGCGGCGATCACGCTGGCCGCCGTGCCGCTCTCCCAGCCGGACATGACGATCATCCTCATCCTGGGCTATGTGCCCTGGCTGGCGACCATGTGGCTGGCCGCGCCGCGCCCAACCTTCCGGCGCTGGCTTGGGCTGGCCGCCGGGATTCCGCTGCTGGCCCTGGTGGGCATTGCGCCCTGGCTGGCGAAGATCGTGCCCCTCCTGGGCAGCGACATTCACTCCCCGTTCGAGATCAGCACTCACCACCTGCTCGTCATGGTCGTCTATCACGGCGGCGTGATCGCGCTGCTGTCACTGGTCGGGATCGTGCTGGCGGCGCGCCGCCGCAATGCGGTTGATCTGCTGATGCTGGTTTGGCTGGCGCTCATCGTCGATTTTTCCAGCCTGGGTATCTTGCAGTCGATTGCGCCGGGGCTGCTCACGCCGATCACCAAGTACGATTATCCGTTCAGCCTGGCCTGGCACGGCCCGATCATCCCGTACATCTACTTCGGCGCGACGGCCTTGCTGTGGCTGATGGAGCGCCTGGGCCGTGACCGGGTGGAGAACTGGATCAAGCTCGCCAGCCTGCCCGTGATCAACGTCGTGGCGCTGGCCGTCGTGCTGCTCATGCTCTATGCCGAGCCGCTGGCCGCCGCCACCAAGAATTCGCCACTGCAAATCTACGGGGCCTTCGCCTCCAAAGCCGATGTCCAGGCCATGCAGTGGCTCCAGCAAAACAGTCCAACCGACGCGCTGATCCTGAATCACCCCGGCCCACAGGAAGGCGACTGGGCGCCGATCATTGCGCAGCGCAACTCGGTCTACTTCCGCGATCAACCGTTTTTCCGCAATACCGAGCAGGCCAAAGCGCAGCAGCAGGCTTTGCGCGCCTTCTGGCAGAACCCCGGCGATCCGGCCAATGCAGCGCTGCTCGCCAGATACGGCGTGAGCTACGTGATCGTGCCGCAGGTGGTGAACCGGCCCGACGCCCTGAAAACCATGTTCCGCTGGCGTCCGCCCATCCCGGAGGCGGCCAGTTATAAGCCAGTAGGGGACGTTCCCTATTTGAAACTGGTCTATGATGTCGATGGCGCGCAGGTGTATCAGGTGCTGTCGAGCGTGGCGGCGCGGTGAAGCCCTTGTCGCTGCGGTTTGTTGTAACGTTTTGCGACAAGCCGGGACAAATCTTACGCCAGAATTATCCCGGGACGGCACAGTTCACAAAGGCTCATCTCGTGGCGGCGGGGTTCTCCGCGTTATGAAATCGTAAGCCTTTGGGGGCATACTGCGTCTCGGATGTTTAGGGAGAGAGGGCCAGCCATGAGTTCGTCACAGGGATCGTCACATCTGCCGCCAAACAAGGTGACGCGGCGCGGCTTTTTGATCGCCATCACCGGGTCGGCGCTGGCCGCCGCCGCCGGCTGCCGCCCGGATGGACTGGTCGTGCCGACGGTCTATGCGCCGGGCAGCGGGCCGCGTCCTACCGCAACGCCATCCGGGACGGCCTCGGCCAGCGCACTGCACGATCCGACCTACGGCGAGGTCACGTTCGACAAGATGATCCTGACCAGCGCCGAGGATTTGTACATTACCCAGTACGATTACGACTCCACGCCGGAGATCGATGCAGATACCTGGACTCTGAAAGTGGATGGGCTGGTCGAAAACCCGACCACGTTCGACCTCAAAACGCTGAAGGGCTTCCCGGTCTACGAGGATATGCGCACGCTGGAGTGTATCGGCAACCCGGTGGGCGGCGGGCTGATCGGTAATGTGCTCTGGAAGGGCTTCCGGTTCGAGGAGATTCTGAACCGGGTCAACGTCAAGCCAACGGCCACCTACCTCAAGTTCGAGTGCGCCGATGGCTATTCGACCAGCGTTGAATTGAAATGGGCGACGCAGCCTGACGTGATGATGGCTTACGAGATGAACGGCGAGCCGCTCACCACCAAGCACGGCTTCCCGATCCGTATCCTGATGCCGGGGCTGTACGGCCAGAAGATGCCGCGCTGGATCACGCACCTGGAATTCATCGACCAGTATTACCGGGGCTTCTGGGAAAGCCGGGGCTGGTCGGACGTGGCTTCGGTACAGACCAATTCGATCATCAAGGGGCCGAGCAGCGGCTATGAAACCAAAGCCGGATCGGAACTGGTGATCCAGGGTGTGGCCTGGGCAGGGACGCGGGCCATTACGAAGGTCGAAGTGCAGATCGACGGCGGCGAATGGATGCCCGCCAACCTGACGCACGGGCCGAGTCCGCGCGCCTGGACGCAGTGGTATCTGAAGTGGACGCCGCCTGCGCCTGGGACTTACCGGATCGCGGTGCACGCGACAGACGAGACCGGCTTCGTGCAGACCAACGAGGCCAGCGGAATCTTTGGCGACGCCGCGCCGGACGGAACCAGTGCCATCCACCGCATCACGATTCAGGCCGTCTGACCGATGGATACGCCAGAATCCGCCATACCTGCACCGGGTGCTCCGCTCACGCCGCGCCGCAGGCGGAGGCTGACCTTCGTGGTAGTGGCCTTCGTGGGCCTGATCGTGCTCGGCGGCTCCGGGTTCTTTGTGGCCTCGACGCTCGAAGAGCATGACACGTTTTGCATCGCCTGCCACACCGTGCCGGAAGTGACGTACTACAACCGCGCCTACATCGCCATCGACAACCCCGGCCAGCGCGTCACCGATCTGGCGACGGCCCATTACCAGTTGTCACAAATCCATAACAAAACGCCCTTCGCCTGCATCGACTGTCACCGGGGCGACGCCAGCCTGGGCCAGCGCCTTTCGACCCTGGCGTTGGGGGGCCGGGATGCCCTCATTTACGTGCTCGGCAAGGAAGACCCGACCATCGAAAAGACAAAGACCAGGGAAGGCTGGCTGCCCAATGCCGCCTGCGCTAACTGCCATGCCGACACGCTGCTGACACTGAAGGGCCTGGACAACCACTTCCATACCCATTTGCCGCAGGCTGCGGCGGCACTCGCCAGCGGTGGCACGTTGAAGGTGGCCGACACAACGCCGCAAGATAAACGCGCCGATCTGCTGCGCGTGGGCCTCAAGACTATCAACACAACCCTGGTCTGCTCGGACTGCCACCTGGCGCACAAAACCGTTTCGGCGGGCGCGACGTTCTTTATGGATAACACGCGCCGCAACGAGGCATGTGTAAGCTGCCATCAGACGGCAAAGGAAGGCCCCCAGAACGTTAACAACTTGCAGTGAGATATAATCGGGGTAGGATTCTCCTCACTCCCAGGTCAGGATTGAGGAACGAGACTGAGGGCTGAATGCGGACGACACTGGACAGGGGATCGGAAGCGCAGCCCCCGGTGCTGATCGAGGTGAGGTCAATGAGGATAGAAACTGCGGATAGGAACTGCCATGCGACGCTCTTCTTTTATCGTAGTCATTCTGGGGATTGTTAGCCTCGCGCTGGCTGCATGTGCCTCCGCTCCCGCCGCCACCGCCATCCCGACGGCACAGCCCGGCAGTGTGGCCGATGCGGCTTCTGGCAGCAGCGCCAAACCCGTCGGTTCGCGTGCGGTAGACCTGAAGGACTTCGTCGCCAGCGACCCCTCATTGGTTGGAACGACGGGCCGCCCGCAGGTGGTGGAGTTTTTCGCGTTCTGGTGCACGACCTGCCAGGCCATGCGCCCGCTCATTCACGCTGCGCAGGACGAATACGGCGAGATGGTTGACTTCATCTACCTGGACATCGACGCTGAGAACACGAAAGAAATGCAGAAGAAGTTAACCTTTACCGGGCTGCGGCCCACCATCGTTTTCCTGGACGCCGACGGCAAGGAGCACGCCCGGCTGGTCGGCGTCCATACGAAGGAAGAACTGTATACCAAGATCGACGATCTGGTTGCAGTCGGTTGATGAGGGTGTAGTGCATGAAAACGCGCTGGCCGCTGCTGCTGTTGATCGGGCTGTCGGCATTTACACTCTTGATGGCAATGTCCAGCAGCGCCGTGCAGACGGCGCTGGCTTTTCCGCCCACGTCCAATCTCCCGACGCGAGTTTCCTTCCCGACGCTGGCGCTCGAAACCCCGCAGCCCACCGCTACCCGGGAACGTTACGCGCTGACGCCACCGCCCGATTCGGACGTGGCCGAGCCGCTGCTGACGCTGACGGCATTGTCCGAGATCGCCTACAACCAGCCCACGCCCACCGATGGCCCCTCGGAAATCATCGCCGACGGCAAACCGCACCTGGTGGACTTCAACGCCTTCTGGTGCAGCCCGTGCAACCAGATGCGGCCAGGGATCATCGAACTGCGCGAGCAGTACGCGGGCCAGGTCACGTTTGACGACATCAATACCGATAATCGTGCCTCCCAAAAGCTGGCACGCCAGTACCGGGTCACGTTCATCCCGCTCATCGTGCTGCTGGACAAAGACCTGAATGAAGTCAACCGGCTGGAAGGCTACCACACCAAACAGGAGATCGACGATGCCCTGAAAGAACTGGTAGCAACCCAGTGAGTGCCTTATGACAGCGCTCTCTCGCCGCCAGTTTTTGAAGCGATCCGGGGCGGCAGCCGTTTTCGGCCTGAACGCGCCGGCGCTGGCAGCCATTCCCACCGGTGAAGCGCCCGGCATCGTGGGCCGTGCTTTCACGCTCTCGAACGTGTATTCACGCCCCGATGCGTCGAGCGAGGTCATCGGACGGCTGCTCCCCGACGCCGTGACACCCATTACCGAGACAGTCGATACGGCCAGAAATGGCGTCTGGTATCGGGTTGCGCAGCCAGCAGGTTATCTTCCCGCCGAGTCAGTGCAGCCGATCCTGCCATACTCGCGCCCGGCAGTGGTCGAAAGCGTAGGCGATGGGTTGTGGGCAGAGGTGGTCGCGCCTTACAGTGCTGTCCGCCAGTGGTGCGCCGGGGCAGCGCCCATCGTGGCGCGGCTTGGCTATGGCGCGGTGGTCTACGTCGTGGATCGCATAGTGGACGATCAGCGGCAAGTCTGGTATGGTTTGAGCGGTGCGCCGGGTTCGGCCCTGATCGGCTGGTCGCCCGCGCTGCAATACGCGCCCTGGCAGCCAGAGGTACACAAGCCGCTGACGGCGATTGTCGTCCGGCGGGGTAAACTGCTCGCTTATGCCGGAAAGCGTCTCCTGGCAGAGATCGGCTACTGCGGCCCGGCCCTTGCGCCTCTGGCGACCACGATCAGCGTGGTGCAGCCGGGCGCAGCCTACAACGCTGCGCTCCCGCTTGGCCTGGCCTGGCTGATGCAACTGGCTACCGGGCCACGCCTCTACGGCGTGTTCTGGCACAACCGATCCGGTGTGCTGCGCGACGCTGGCCCGGATATTGAACTCTCGACGTTGGCGGCGCGCTGGCTGTATGCGCGGCTGGCAAGCAGCCCGCAGCCCGTGCCGCTGATCGCAGAATGAGGGAGGATGTGTCGTTAGATGGATACTGCAAGCAATGTGTCGATTGGCCTGGCATTCCTGGCCGGGTTCCTGTCGTTTATCTCGCCCTGCTGCCTGCCGCTCATCCCGGCCTACGTGGGCTACCTGGGCGGGCGAGCCACCACACAGGTTTCAATGGAACTGGCAGCGGTTGGCGCAGGCAGCCCCGGAACAATGGCACTCGCCCAGAAGAACCGCCTGGGCACGGTGCTGCATGGATTGTTTTTTGTCCTGGGCTTCACCTTCGTGTTTGTTGTGTTCGGTTTGTTGACCAACGCCAGCCTGCAACTGCTCCGTGCCCGCTCGTATGATTTCCAGGTTCTCATCGCGCGGGTGGGCGGCATCCTGGTCATCTTCTTTGGTCTGCACGTCATGGGCGTGTGGGGGTGGGCGCTGCGCAACCTGACCAACCGCGTCGATTGGGCCGCGATGGGCAGTGCAGGCCGAAACATCCAGAGTGGGCTGGAACGCATCATGGCGCTGCTGTACGGCGACACGCGGCGGCAGATGAACCCGCGTAGCAACAACGGCTATATCGGGTCGGCGCTGATGGGGGTGGTCTTCGCGGCGGGCTGGACGCCCTGCGTCGGCCCGATCTACGGCAGCATCCTGACCCTGGCCGCCGCCAATAACACCTGGGGGCAGGCGGGCGTGCTGCTGCTATCGTACTCGCTCGGCCTGGGGCTGCCCTTCTTGCTGACCGCGGCGGCGCTCGACCAGATGCGCGGCCTGCTCAAGCGTCTACAGCGCCGGATGCGCCTGATCGAGATCGCCAGCGGCGCGTTCCTGATCGGCATTGGCTACCTGTTGTTCACCGGGCAAATGGCGTCGCTGGCGCAGGTTGGCGGCGGCAGTTTCGCCGACTTCACCTACAACCTGGAAGAGTGCGTGACCGGCATCGTCCGAGGGAACGTCCCGGCGGGCGACTTCGGCACATGCATGAATCTGGGGCCGAACTACAAGTATCTGAATCAGCAGTCGTTTGTGCCCGCCGTGAGTGCGGACGTGCTGGCGATGCTGCCAGATGGGCGGTGGCTATATGCGCGCTAAGAGTATCCTGATCGCTCTGGCTCTGGCGCTGGTGGCCTGCGGTGCAAACGGCGTGAGCCAGACGCCAACTGGTGGTGCAGTTTCGAGCAGCGGCGGCCTGGAGGTCGGGCAGCAGGCGCCCTCCTTTACAGCGCAGTTGATCAACGGCCAGCAAGTCAGCCTGGAGTCGCTGCGCGGCAAGATCGTCCTGGTCAACTTCTGGGCGACGTGGTGCGGCCCCTGCCGGAGCGAAATGCCGTTCTTCCAATCGCTTTCGGATAAGTACGACCAGAAAGATTTCCACGTGTTGGCAGTCAACTTCCTGGAAAAGGAAGACACGATTATCGACTTCACCAGGAAACTCAATCTGAAGTTTGACGTGGCGCTCGATCCGAAGGGCGAGATCAACAAGCAGTACGGCGTGCTCCAATACCCGGTCAGCTACGTCATCGGGCGCGATGGCAAGATTCTGGCGCGGCAGGCCGGGCCGTTTTCCCCGGAGACGCTGGACTCGGCGCTCAAAAAGTGGATTGCCGGTTAAGCCCAATACCTTTAAGTTAAGGAGATATACCTCACCCCCTCTCCGCTGCGCAGAGAGGGGGAACTGACCGGTTCAGACTCCCCTCTCCACAAGGTGGAGAGGGGGTGGGGGTGAGGTCAACTACCGCCCCTCGCATCCTTATCTAAAAGGTATTGCAGTTAAGCCTGGAGCCCCGCCCAGGCCTGCCCGTCGTCAGACCGCCGGGCCTGGGCCTACTCCGCTATCTCGTCTTCAACCGCGTCCGCTTCCCCGGCTTGCAGCTTGAGCAGGCGGCGATAGGTGGCTTGCAGCGTCAGCGCGTCCGCTACGTGGAACGGCTCCGGCGCTTCGACGGCAATGGTGCCTCTGGCCCGGCAGTCGATCAGCGCCCGCAAGATTTCGCGGTACTGTAGATCGGCCTCGTTGAGGGGCAGATGGCACTGTTCGCCCTTTGGCCCATACTGGATGCCCGACAGGTGGATGTGCAGGCTTTCCAGGCCCTTGCGCCCCAGCCCGGTTTCCACGGCCTTGAGCATGGCCGCAAACTCTTCATAGGTGTTGTACTGGCCCGTGCGCGCATGGCAGTGCGCGAAGTCGATGGCAGGTAGCACACCGGGAATCTCGCGGCTCAACTGGATCGTCTCGTCCAACGTGCCGATCATGGCGCTCTTGCCCATTGTCTCCGGGCGCAGGATCACGTCCACTTTTTCTCGGCGCAGGATTTCCGTAATTTCCAGCAACTTTTCTTTGGCCCGCTCGTAGACCTTTTCAGGTGGCTGGTTGTGGTAAGAGCCGGGATGAAACACGATGTTCCGCGCTCCGGCCAGAAAGCCCTTGCGGGCCGCCGCCAGCAGCCGTTCGTCGCTCTTGCGCATCAGGTCGGCGGTCTGGCTGTTCAGGTTGATGTAATATGGAGCATGGATACTGAGCGAGACGTGATGCTTGAGACCGGCCTCCTTGATTTCCGCGCACGCCTCATCGGTGATGCGGACGCTCTGCACCCAGGCGATCTCAAGGTGATCCAGGCCAAGCAGGCGCACATGCTCGATGGCAGCGGGCGTGCCAGGGCGCGGCGTGGATTGCGGCGCGCCCACTGTGCCAAAACGGATCGGGTCGGCGGGCGGCGGTTGTTTTGCCAAGTGTGACCAGTCCTTTCCGGGTGGGGATTACGGCCTGCCATTGTATCGCAGAATATGTGGCAATAGGAGAAAGATGGCCGCTCAACTTCCTGTAAGAACCAGCACGCGCGGGCAGATATTGGCCTTAGCCGTCGGCGCATTCCTGGTGGTGTATGTGCTGTGGCAGCTTTCTGCACAGACCAACCTGCTCTACCCGATCCGCCTGTTTGTGACTTTTGTCCACGAGTCGGGGCACGGCCTGGCGGCTATCCTGACCGGCGGGCGCTTCGATCACTTCCAGGTGTTCGACAATGGGGCCGGGCTGGCCTACACAGCGGGCGGCAGTCCCTTCCTGGTCCCGCAGATGGGATACCTGGGCGCGGCGCTGTTCGGCGCGGTGTTGCTGTACGCTGCCAACCGCGTGCAGCGCGTTAACGGAGTGGCGGGCGTGGTCGGGCTGTATTTCGCCGCCTGCGCCATCCTGTTCACGGGCAGTGGCAAGACGGCGGTGTTTATCGGCGTGCTGGCGGCGGTGGGGCTGTGGCTGCTGGCAGATCGGGTCAGGCCCTGGGCGGGGACGCTGCGGGCGCTGTCCGGGCTGGCCGTCGTGCTGACGCTCATCCTGGTGCGCAGCGAACTGGCGCTCGTGGTCGGGATGGTGGGCGGGGCGCTGCTGATCGCGCTCGGCGTGTTTGCCTCGCGTCCGGTGACCATTTTCGTCCTGAATATGCTGGCTTTCCTGACGGGCTTCAACGCCATCAATGACGTGTGGAGTTTGATGAGCAGCCGATCAGCCAGCATCGGGAGCACGCCCAACGACGCGCTGGCGATGGCGAACTATACCCATACGCCCGTCGAGTTCTGGATCGTGCTGTGGACGGGTCTGGCGATCATCATGATGGGTACGTCGATCTATCTGGCGTTCATCCGTCCAATGCGCCCGGCAGCGACGTAACGAGCCGAGCGAGAAGCTGCGCGGATCGCTAGTAGCTGAGAAGCCCCCAGATTGATCCGGGGGCGCGATCACACTGAACACAGCGATCACAACGTGGGGCATCAGGCTGTGGAGCTACCCCGCCGCGCTCACGACGCGCAAGCCCAGCGTAAAGGCGCGATAATCCGCGCCGAAGCTGTTGCGCGCTGAGGCCCGACTGGCAGACGGAATACTTTTCCAGGACCCGCCCCGCGCCACATATGAGCGTCCGGAGGCTGGCCCTATCGGGTTATCTTGCAGGCGCTGCTTGTAATAGTTGGCGTCATACCAGTCGTGTGTCCATTCAAACACGTTGCCCGCCAGGTCGTAGGCCCCGACCCAACTCACGTCCGTCTTGACCGTGCCGACAGGTTTGGTGCCGTCGGAGTTGATGTTGGCCTGACCCGGCTGGTAGCTCGGCCCCCAGGGATAAATCAATGAGTTGGGGCCGCGCGCCGCATATTCCCACTCGGCTTCGGTGGGCAAACGGCCACCGCGCCACCGGGCATAGGCATCGGCTTCGTACCAGGTGATGCACACCTGTGGCTGCTGTGCGTCAGTGAAGCCAGTACAGACGCTCGGCCCCGTCAGGCGGTTGGCTTGCAGCCAGGCCCAGCCTTCATCCGACCAGTTCTTTTTCGTTTTGTAGCCGTCGTCTTCAATAAACTTGAGATAGGCGTCGTTGGTGACTTCGTACTGGTCGAGCCAGTAACCGTGCGTCAGGCAGACCTGGTGCTGCGGTTCCTCGTCGGGCCGGGCGTCTTTGTCACGGCCCTGGTTCGCGCCCATCTGGAAACAGCCTGATGGAACCCAGACCTGGCTCACGCCCTTGCTATCGGTGCGGGTGCTGCCCGCCACCAGCGCAGACGTAGCCGCTTGGGTCGGGGCGAGCGTAGGCGGCACCGTCGGTGCAACCGTCGAGGTGGAAGCAACAGTCGGCGCTGTGGTCGAGGTCGGGGCAAGGGTCGAAGTGGCCTGTGCGGTTGGAACCGTTGTCGAAGTGGCGGGCGCCGTCGCGCTCTGCTGCGCGAGGGCGACTGACGTGGCCGGTTGCGTGGCACGTGTGGCAGTCGGCACAGGCGCACCCCCGCGTGAGGCCAGGATCAGTCCAATAGCAATCAGGACGACCACCAGGGCGATGCCGCCCACGATCAAGCTGCGGGAAGCTCCGCGCGCAGCACCTGGTGCTGCCGGAGCCGGAGGCTGCGCAGCTTCTGTCGGCGCAGGCTGGGGCGAATGCTCGTGCGCCAGGTCCGCGATGGGCGCACGAACGGCCAGACGCGGCTGCTCCGGCGGAATGGTGAACTGCTTGTCATGCTCGCTGATCGGGTCGAGTTGAGCGCCCTTGAGGCGCAGCGCCGAATGCAACTGGCGCAGGGCAATGCCATAGTTCTGGGTGTGGAAGTCGATGTATTCAATCCGGCTGAGTTGGAAGTGAACTTCGGCGGGTTTCCACAAGACCGGGATCAGCGGTTTTTTCTGATCGAGAAAATACTGCCACTCATCCTCGACATTGGTCGATCCCATCGAGGCAGGCGAAATAATCACGATCATCATTTCGGACGACTTGAGGCCCTGCTGAATGGCTGTGCTCCACTTCACACCGATGGGAATGTCCTCAAGATCGATCCAGATGTCCGCGCCAAGTTTCGCCAGGTCGGCGGCTACACGCCCGGCGAATTCCTGATCCTGGCGGCTGTAACTAATAAAGATATGGGTCATGGTCAGCAAACCTCGTTGTTCAGGGGATGCGCTGGGTGTGCTTAATTTCAAGGGATCGCTTAAAAAGAAGCATACTCCGATTGAGTTTCCGGTCATTGGAGTCTATCTGGAATGAGAAATGTGGCAAGTCAGCTCCCCCCGGCTGAAGCTGGCAGCCTGTAACTGCTCTTTGGGTTGCCACGTTGAGGCGCGCCTCGTCTGGTGGCTTGACAGGCCGCCCGGCCTACAGGGCAATCGCCCTTGACGATCTGCCCCCGCAATGCTATGATTCGGCCCACAGTTACGGATTGCCACCTTAGCTCAATGGCAGAGCATTCGCTTCGTAAGCGAGAGGTTTTGGGTTCAAGTCCCAAAGGTGGCTCACGGCCCACACCCACGTTATAATCGTGGGTGTTTGTTTTTGTGAGCGCTGTACATAACCGTGCGAGGTGCGTCTTGGTTTCCGACCCCCCACTCAAGCCTGTGACGATTGGCGTGGCGGGCGGCACTGGCTCTGGCAAGACGACGGTTTCGACGGCCCTGCTGGAGCGTGTGGGCGCGCGGCACATTGCCTACCTGGCTCACGACGCCTATTACCGTGACCTGGCCGAAATTCCCCGCGCCGATAACGAAGTCGTCAATTTTGATCACCCCGACTCGCTGGACACGCCACTGATGATCGAGCACATCAAGCAGCTTCAGCGCGGCGAGGCGGTCAACGTTCCAGTCTACGACTTCACTACGCACAGCCGCACAGACCGCACCAACCTCGTCCTGCCGCAGCCGATCATCCTGGTCGAGGGCATTTTGATTTTCGCTGAACCGGCGCTCCGCAGCCTGTTCGATGTGCGGATTTACGTCGATACCGACGCCGATATTCGCTTCATCCGCCGCCTGAAACGCGACGTAGCCGAACGCGGGCGAACGGTGGACTCGGTCATCCACCAGTATTTGACCACAGTGCGCCCCATGCACCTGGAATTTGTCGAGCCGAGCAAGCGCTACGCCGACGTGATCATCCCCGAAGGCGGGTTCAATCTGGTCGCCATCGACATGATCGCGGATCGGATTCGCAGCCTGATGAGCGCCGTCACCAACGTCAGCGCATAGATCGCCAGCGCCGCCGCACTGAGCAGGGCGCCTATCGCCACCGAACGCGGCTGATACGTCATGCGTACCGTGTGCCGCCCCGCCGTGATCGGTACGGCCCGGAAGGCCCCATTTGCCCGGTAAATCGGCGTGGGCTGGTCATCGACGGTTGCCGTCCAGCCCGGATAGTAGGTGTCGGCAACGACGAGCATCGCATCGCCGGATGACTCAACGGCGATTTCGAGGGCGAGGGGCGTTTCGGCGGTGATGCGCGCCGTGCCGTTGACCTCACCCCCTGTCCCCCTTTCCAGTTGGAGAGGGGGAGTCGCAATTGTCTCCACGACAACCGACTGCTCAGGATTCCAGTTTTCATCACGGAGGGCGGCAATCGCTTCGTCGAGGTTGCTGACGGGTTGCACCGCCGTCACTAACCGCACACGCGATACACTGGCCTCGGCGCGCGTTTGCCCTTCAACCTGTCCGACTGCCGCCGCGCGCAGCAGCGCCGGGCGCTGGGCCGCGTTGAGCAGCGCCATGAAGCGCTCCAGACCTGCGGGCCGCAGGGGTTCAAAACTGTTCAGCGACGGCTGGCGATCCAGCAGATTCAGGTTGGGCAGATAGGAGGTACGATAGGCCGCCTGTCTATCGACTGCCAGGCGATAGTTGTACAGCGGCAGGAAGCGTTCAAAGGCGACGTCGGGCAGGGCGCGGTTATTGGCGTCGGGCCAGAACACGCGCGTAGATGTGGCCGGATCGCGCCGGTCATAGAACTGCGGCGCGATGGTCGGATTACTGACTGCATTGGCTGTCCAAAGGTCAGCGGCGACAAAGAGCAGTACGATCAACGACCAGCGGAACTGGCGGCGTTCGTCGGCTGGCTGTACGGCAAAAAGCAGCGCGACGACGATCACCAGCGCACCCAGCACCGCAATGCCGCGTGCCATTTCCAGGGTGATCGGCGACGTACCTGGCACGACCAGGCTGGCGATGATTCCAGCGACAGTCATGCTGATCGCAACCATCAACGCCCTGCGGGCGCGGCGGCGCGTCTGGCGCGTCGGCTGCCAGAAGGACACGCCGAACGCCGCTAGGATACTCAACGAAAAGACTGCCAGCAGCAGCCAGCGGGCCGGGGCCTGGAACATATTGAAAGTCGGCACGTAGCGGTATAGCAGCCCGTAGATGCCGAACTTGCCAAGCGCCAGGATAAAGGCCAGCACGGTGACGATGGCGAAGTACGGGATCAGGTATCCGTAGGAGCCGGCGGCGAGAGGTCGTTTTCGCCGCCAGCACCGGACGTAATGCGTTGTGCCCAGAATCGCCAGCACGACGGGCAGGATGCCCACGTAGGCCGTCGTCTCGAAGTAGGCGCCACCGATGGTGTAGCTGCCGTCGCCCGGATTGCCGAAGAAGTTCGGGTTGAAGAGCGTGATCAGCGACAGCGGCGCGTAGGAAAAATTCAGCGCGTAGTCTTCATCGACTCCGGCGGCGCGCTGTGATTCGCGCTGCAACTCGGCAGTGGGCACAAGTTGCGCGGCTGCGATCCCAGCCGCGAGCACCAGCGCTAGCGATCCGGCGGCCAGGATGGGAATGGCGCGCCGCCGTTCCGCAGCCATGCGCCACGTGGCATAGCCACCCGCCAGCACCAGCGAATAAAACGTCCACTGCGCATGGCCGGCCAGCAGCTGCATCGCCAGGACAGCAGCCAGTGCCAGAACCCGCCGCAGCGTCACCTGGCTGATCAAGGCGTCCGTTGCCAGCACCAGCCAGGGCAGCCAGGCCGCCACATCCACCATCGGGAACGTGCCGAAGCGAGCGACCAGCGTCGAACTGAGCGGAAAGGCCAGCGCCGCGATGCCACGCCCCAGGGTCGGAAGCTGGAAGCGCCCGGTCAGAAGCCACATGCCCAGGCCGGCCCAGGCCAGATGCAGCACGCCCAGGTAGCCCATCATCTGCGGCCCCGACCACAGCCAGTACAGCAGGTGCGGTGGGTAAAGCAGCGCGCTCTGGTAGTTCGCCAGCAGCGGCGCGCCCGCGCCATTGTACGGATTCCAGAGCGGCAGACGGCCCTGCGCCAGCTCGCTCATGGCAAATTCGCGCCAGGGATAAAATTGCAGCGAAGGCAGGCCCCAGAAGAGCACTTCGCCCAAAAACAGGCGGTGGAACAGCGTCAGCAGTGTCAGGCACAGCAGCGCCAGCGGAAGCCAGTTCGGGAGTTGACGTGTGGGCAGCGCCTGAGACAACGGTGTGCATCCTTTTCAAAGCGCAGTCTTCGCCGTGTTATGATACACTCGTTTGCCTTGATCCATTCACACTACATCGAGTCCTTATGTCGTTAATCGTCGTCCTGTATGCTGCACTCGGCTTCGTCGCCGGGGTGATCGTCAACCTGCTGGCCGATTATCTACCCGCCCGCCGTTACCACCTGCTCGCCAAAGCTAACCCGTTCGGATCGCAGAGCATCGTGCCGCCCATCCCGCCGTTTCTCCCGCGCCGTGCTGATGGCTCAGGCTCACGCTGGCCTATTCCGCAGTGGTCGGGGCTGGTTGCGGCGTTGAGCGGGGCGGCGGTGTTCGAGCCGCGCCGCCGTATGCGGCACGTCCTGGCCGAAGTGGGCCTGGCGCTGGCCTTCGCGCTGATCGCCGCGCAGTACGGCACAGAACGCAGTCTGCCCTTCCTGCTGTTCTATGCGGCGGTGTTCGCGCTGGTCATCATCATCGATGTGGAGTACCGCTGGATATTGTTTGAGACGATCTGGCCTGCCGCGCTGGTAGCGCTGGCGGAGGCCGCATTCATGCCTCGTGTCAGCCTGGATAACGCCGTACAGGGCGGGCTATATGGCTTCGCCATCCTGTTTGGGCTGTACCTGTTGGGGCTGGTCTTTGCCAGAGCAATGAGTGCCGTGACCGGACGGCGGGTAGGTCGGACCGTGCTGGGTTTCGGCGACGTGCTCATGGCAACTCTCAGCGGGCTGATCCTGGGTTGGCAGGGGCTTGGCCCCGCGCTGTTTATCATGGTCATCACCGGGGCAGTTGCCGCGCTGCTGTTCATCGCCAACAAGCTGATCCGCGCCCGGCGTTACCGCATGTACTCCGCCATCCCGTATGGGCCGTACATCGTGATCGGGACGGCGGTGATGCTATACCTGCCCTGGCTGGGTGGCGAAATGGTCTGGCGTTTCCTCAGCCGGCTGTAAGGTCGTCATCCTCCTCCCGAAGGCGCGCCCGGTAGGCAGAGTACCAGTCGTCGCCGGTAGGCCGCCAGTCCTCGGTGGCTTCCCGATCCCCTTTCGGCGAGAAGACCAGCGAGCGGCTCACCAGCCGCACCTGTACCAGAGCGTCGCCAACCTGGACCGCAGTGAACAGGATCGAGCGCGCCATCATCTGCCGCCGCTGGTGTTTGTTCAGTTGCTGTGGGCGTCTCAAGTCCGGGGCCTGTGCCCGCGTAGCCTGGCAATGTTCAACGGCCAGTGCGGCGGGCACGGTTTGCAGGCCGCTGCCTTCGTCCATCCATGCTGCCAGAATCGAAGCGACCTCGGGCACGAGCGGCCCGAAGTCGCTGTCTGGCTTAAGCCGGAACAGATAGGTGTAAGCGGAGCGTCCGGGGTTCGCATAACGCTCCACAATATGTGCGGCCACAATGTCGGTTGCCGACCTTACCATTGGACGTGGACCGGCGTCCCGATTTCTGCCCAGTTATACAACCAGAGCGCTTCTTCCGTTGGCATATTGACGCAGCCGTGACTCATCGGATGACCCCAGTTGTGATGCCAGTATGTGCCGTGAAAGCTGTAGCCCTCGTAGAAATACATGACCCAGGGCACACCCGGCAGATAGTAGCCGGGGCCGGTCATCAACTGCGACGTGTACTTGACGTAAATTTTGAAATCGCCCTGCACGGTGGGCGTCCCTGGCAGCCCGGTAGAAACCAGCACGTTGCGGACGAGGCTGCCGTTCTCGTAGGCGTAGACACGCTGTTCGTGCAGCACCACCGTGATCGACTTGCCGGGCGTGGTCGGCGGGTTCGGGCCGGGCGGCACGCCGTTGCTGGTCGCCATTGTCGTCGGGTTGGCGTCCGAATCGGGAATCGTGAGCACCATGCCTGCGTAGATCGTATTCGGGTCGTTGATGTTGTTCGCCGCAGCGATGGTCGGCCAGGAAATGCCGTACAGCCGCCCGATAGCGGCCAGCCCTTCGCCCGGCCTGACGACGTGAGTTCGGCCCGTAGTCGCCGTCGTGTTGGCGGGCGCGGCGGGCTGTGGCTGCGGGTTAGCGGGCGGCTGTGTGTCCGGAGCAGGCTGGTCAGGGGCGGGCACGCTCGGTACGGTGGCGCTGCTGCCCGGCGACTTCGCACCCGGAATCAGAATCTGCTGCCCCACGTGCAGGTGGTTCGGGTCGGACATGCCGTTGGCATTGGCGATGTCCTGCATGTTCAGGCCGAATTTACGGGCGATGCTGTTGAGCGTGTCGCCAGCCTGCACGGTGTAATACACAGGGGCCGAGTTGGGAGGCGGAACCGCATTGGCCGGGGCCGCCGGGGGTGGGTCGGCAGGAGCCGCGGGCGCAGGGTTGGCCGCGTTTGCGTCGGGAATGATCAACACCTGCCCGGCAACGATGTGTGTCGGGTCGGTGATGTGGTTCGCGGCGGCCAGCGCATCAACCGTCAGCCCGTAGCGGAGCGCGATGCGGAACAACGTTTCGCCCGGCTGCACCACGTAGGTTTGCCCTTCTGCTTTTACCTGAAAGGGTTGAATCGATAAGGCCAGGGTGATGACTAAAATGACAGCGATCAATCGATTCCAGTGCCGCCTATCCATAGATTTATTAGCTCCCTGAAACGTTGCGTCTGCTTTCAACTTACACGCATTTTGTTCATCAGTCAACTACTTTTGTGCCAGTTTTCCAGCCGAATTTGTCATGTCATGGGCGTCTGTCACGTGCGTTCAGAAGGCTCGGTCAGCAGGCGCACGCCAGTGACCTTGACCGCCTTCTGATCGACGAACATGCGTACCAGCCTGCGCTGTGTCGAGGGCGTAACTTTGCCCGCCAGGATCATGCTCAGGATGATGTCGTTCAGTTCGTCGGCGCTGTCGTGGACGGACACGGTGAAGCGGCCCTTGCCGCTCCTGTCGTCGCCCGACCAGAAGACGATGATGCGGCGGCTCAACATATCCGCCAGCGAGGGGCGTCCAACGTACTGTTCCATGCCCCAACTGCGCTCGTGGGCCTGGATCAGTTCCATCAGCACAGGGTTTGCGCTCAACGTCGTCATTTCCTTGATGCTATATTGCGCTTAGAACTTCACAGCGATGCGCTGTAGCCACTATACCACGCCGCAAGGCTTTGGCTGCTCCGCAGTGCTGTTTGCATTTTCTTCGCCTCTGCCCAAGATTATTCGCATACAGCTCACTTCACTTCAATTACCGCTCGCAGCCGCCCCTCCAACTCGGAGAGCATGATGGCCGTCGCGCCCCACACCTGATGCGGGCCGACGCGGTAAAACGGGATGGTGAAGGGCTGGCCGTCGCGCGAAGTTTCCTCAATGCCTTTGGCACCAGGATCGAGCAGCAGGTGGAGCGGCACTTCGAGCGCAGCAGCCACCTCGCCAGGGTCGGGTTTCAGATCGGGCCGCGAGGGGAGATAGCCGACAAAGGGATGTATCTCGAAATCGCTGGGCGGCACGTAGATCGGGGTGAGCGCGCCGAGCAGTTCAACCGGGTCGCTGACGCCAAATTCCTCGCAGGTTTCGCGCAGCGCCGTTTGTTCGAAGGTTTCGCCGTCCTCGCGGCTGCCGCCCGGCAAGCTGATCTGCCCACTGTGCACGCCCTGGTACTCGGGGCGCCGCATCAGCACGAAGGTCAGCACGCCGTCCACCGGGTAGAGCAGCACCAGCACGCTCGCCAGCCTGGCCGTCCCCGGCGCATCGATGCGCCGGAATGGGCGCGGCTGCGGGGCCATCCGCAGCTGCGCCTCCATCACGTCGAAATCCGGCAACGCCAGCGCCCGCCGAACGTCATCCAGCGTGATTGCCAGGCGCGACGGTCCGGGAAGCGGCTGCTGCGGCTGCAAACCGGAATCAGGCATACCAGGCGCGGCGCTTGCGCAGCGACAGGCCCGGATCGCCCTCCTCGCGGCGGTTGGCCCGGATGCGCCCCTGGGCGTCGATGTGAATCGAGCCGGTGCGCTGCAAACGGGCGAATTCCTCCGGCGAAATGTCGGGCGCCGCTTCCCCGCTCAGGCGGTCAATGCGCTCGTTCAGATCGCCGTTATCGGGCATGTTGGGAGCCGATGGCGGCTGTTGGGTGTCCGGTGTATCAATCGGTGGGTTGTCATTCGGCTGCATCGGTGTTCGTCTCCTGCTGTTCCTGCTTTACTTCTTCCGATTCTTCCGTATTCGCGCCGCCGACCAGATCATCCAGAGATAGCGATTCCTCAGCAAGCTGATCGCCGCACACCAAACAGTGCGGGTTGCGCGGGATGTCGATCCACTGTGCGCTGTAGGGCGGCACGACCATCCCCTCAAAGATTTCCATCTCGCCGTTGGCAAGGATGACCGTGTTGCCAGGGAAGGTGCGATGGATGGGCTGCCCGACGAGCAGTTCATTCAGCGCCATGTCGGCCTGCGCCGCCGCCACGCGCGTGACGTGCAGCCATAGGCCTGGCTCGGCAGCAATCGTGCCATCGGGGCCGATCATGCCATAGTCCAGTTCGGTCTCGCCGGGGAGCGCGTTGGCGATGTCCTCTCGCAGCCGTTCGGCCCAGCAGGCATAGCACGGCCCATCCGTTGCGGGGCGAATGATCACCACGTCGCCGCCCTCGCCGCGCTCGTAGACACCCGCGTAGATCGCCACCTGGCCCGCCGCGCGGCAGGCGGTGTTGATGGCATATTTGGGCCGCTCGCCGTCAATGCCGACGATGACCAGGTCAACGCCTGCCAGCTTGTCGAGATGGTCTTCCAGCCGCCCGACGACAGGCTGCACTTCGGCCTGCGGGTTGCGGTGCTTGATCAGATCGGCGACGGCCTGCACTTTGGGCATGCCAACGTAGCGCTGATCGGCCACGTGCCGGACGACGTTGACGCTCTCGATGGTGTCGTTGTCGATCAGCACGAAATGGCCGACGCCGCTCATTGCCAGCGTCAGCGCCACAAAGCCGCCGCCCGATCCTAACCCGACGATGGCGACCCGTTTGCTGGCAAGCTGCGCCAGGGCATTCTGCCCCAGAAAGCCTTCCACGCGCGCAAAGTTGTTCATGACACGTTCTTTTCTACCAGTCTGGCTTCGACTTCCTGCACCAGATCGAGTATGGTGCGGTTGGCCGTCCACGGCCAGGATGGGTAATTGGCCTTCGGCAGCGGCTCGGATTTCGCCCACAGGTTAGCAAACAGATCGGCGTTCTCCGGAATCTGCTTCATGACGGCCATCGGCGTGACGCGAATGGCCGGCATCGACGCCGGGTAGTCTGCCTCGGTGATCACGATCAGGATATTGTGGCCCGTGCGCCGGGCCAGAGTCAAGCACACTTCGAGCGGCGGCTCGTCGTCGGCCTGGTACTGCTCAAGGGACACGGCGTAGCCTTCGCGTTTCAACGCCTCGATCTCCTGGCTGAGTCGCTCCGGCTGTGCCAGATGCCAGCCAATGATCGGCAGGCTCGGCAACAGGTTGTCGGCCACGACCTGCGGCGCAACGCGGACGAAGCGCCGTGTCAGGCGGCTGATGTACCAGCAGTCGATCCGGATGATCATGTCCCCACCCGCCGGAACCTTGATCGGCGGTGCGTATTCGTGGCCTGCGCCGGGGTCATCCTCAGCGGAACGGCTGCCCCAGACCGTCGCCAGCAGAGCCAGCAACTGCGGGGTCTTCACCGAGTCGTCAAAGATGTGGTGACGGGCCGTGTCGGTATCGCCCCAGGACGGCTCGGTGAGCGTACCGGGGTGTTTGTGCCAGTCGCCCAGGTGGAGGAGCGGCACATCCCATTTCGCGCCGAGTGCCGTCCCCAACAAGCCCCGGTGGCGTTCGCGGTTCATCTGCCAGTTGTCAAACCACCAGTTGAAAATGTCGCCCTGCAAATCGTCGCCCTGCTCGAAGTACGCGCCGCGCCGGATCGCACTCTCGTCGGGCGGGATTGTGTCCAGCACGTACAGGTCGGGTTCGGTGCGGCCCAGGACGTTGATCGCGAACCCGACCAGCGATTCGCCGGTTTCGGTGTCGTAGACCTGAGCGTTGGCGACGATCTTATCGACCACGCGCTGCGCCAGCGTCACTCTTGGCAAACCGGCCCGCGCTACGGCTATCGTGTGGTACACGTTCATGCCTTTGCCTTCTAGGTGCGCAACCGTTCCTCGACGCCCGGCCATTCGCCTGTCATACGCCACGTATAGTACGCATACAACCACTGGATGCCCCAACCTGCCACCGTGACCGCCGTCGAAGAGGCCGGGTTCCAGCCATAGTTTGTGCCGTCTTTGGGGTTGAACAGGCACAACTGCCCGTCTTCAAACTGGTGTTTTTCGCTGTAGATGCGTGGCTGCACGACGTAGGCTTCCGCCGCGCGATTCGGGTAGTCGTGCGGGTACAGGATTTTCAGCGTGTGCTCGCGCGGGTTGACCCCTTTCAAGTTGATCTCCACCGTCCCCAACCAGTACAGCGGCCCCCGAGGAGGCGTGATCAGGCGAAAAGTGTCGCCAAAGGCGTCGTGCATGAGCCGATACTCATCGCGCAGGCGCGGCGAGACTCGTTCGCGTGTTCCCCACCATGCCGGCATAACGTCCATCCTCCCAGGTAATCCGATTACATCACTGTCGTTGACCTCACCCCCGGCCCCTCTCCACCCTGTGGAGAGGGGCCGGGGGTGAGGTTAAATCTTCATCACCAACTCAGTCCCGATTGTGACCGCGCTGCTCGCGGAGCAGTTCCTCCAGGCTCAACGGCGCGTCATCCTGCGCGGCGGCCAGCCGATCCCCGATGGCCTCACCCTCGCTGGTGAAGTGGCGTCGGCGCTCCACGTCCGGCGGCGTGACGCTGAAGCTGTGGATCGCCAGCAGCGCGCCGTCCATCGTCACCCGCAAATCCCACACACCAGAGCGGCCCAGGGCATCGTTGCCCGCCAGAGGAAGCTGGCGATCACAGATCACGCTGTTGTCGCCGTCACGCACCCACTGTTCGACCTGCCGGCTGAACTGAGGCCGCCCGGACTGGTCGTAAATCTCGAAGGTGATCAGGGCCAGACGGTGGCTCGATTCGGGCGGCACGCTAATCGTCACGTAGGGCTGGATGGCATCCTCGTCCATCGAAACGCTCTGCGCCAGGTGACGATTCCATCTGCCATCAGGACGGCGCTCGTTGACGATCAAGCCGACATCGGTCAGCGTCACGTCGCTGTTGAAGCCAGGACGGGATCGCGCCCGCTGCGTGGCCCGACGGGCTGCCGGCGTGGCCCGCGCCGCACTCAACAGGGCCGGCGCGCCGGGCAGCCGGAAATTGCGGATAGTGTTTCCGGCCAGCGCGTAGAAGGCAATCGCCAGGTAGACCAGAATCAGCCCGACGGCGAACTCTGCGCCCAACGCCACGCTGCCCGCCGCAATCGCCGCGACGACCAGTGTGACCGCAAAGCCGAGCATTGCCAACCAGGCGTAGGTTCCCCGTTTCCCTGTTTTCATGCGTTCTTGCTTCCCCATCAGCCCGTAGTCCACGCGAACTACAAGACAATTCCATTATACGCTGCGGGGCTGCTCGCCAGATGTCGAGCGCATCACAACCGCCTGACATCGGCCTGACAGCCATCCCTATTTTAACGCGGCAGTCGATAACCTGGCGTTAAGAGTTAATACGCGAACGGGGCCAATCGGGGTGCGTCCCGGTTAATAGAGCAGTGAAGCGGTTTCAGAAAAGGTCTCACGTTCGTGATGTGATGCCTGAAAACGGCGGCTCGCGTCGCTGGACCTGTGCCCGCAGTTCGTCAACTGCTGCCCAAACCCTCGCCCGTGTCGGTGCGTCGAGTGGCAGCGCGTCAAATTCATCTTCGTCCAGCACGCTGATCTTGCCCGCCGGATCGATCCACACGTCCAGCGCCAGGTCTTCGTTGGCAACCGTATCCGGGCCGAGACTGGCCGGGCGCGTCAGGTTGCAGTACCAGCCCTTCAGGTGATCGTCGTCTACGTCGTGAATCTCGAAGACGTTGTACCAGCGATCACTATAGAACCACTCTATGAAGCGATCTCCGCGCCGAAAGACCACGTAGCCCGCGTCCAGATCGTCCCGGTTGAAGCGCGCTTGCAGACGTACCCAGGTTGCGCCGCGATCCAGGATCGTTCCGGTATAGCGCCACGTTTCCCGGCCCTGGTGATCGAGCTTGCGGACGGTGATATTACTGCCCACTGGCCTCCAATGCCCGCAGCAGGGCTGCCTGCAAGCGAATAAACGCCTCGTCGCTCTCTCGACGGGGACGGGGCAAGTCGATGCGCATCTCCTGCTTGATCTGGCCGGGCCGCGCCGTAAAGACGAACACGCGATCCCCCAGCGTGACCGCTTCCTGAACATCGTGGGTGATGAACAGAATCGTCGGTTTGAACTGCGTCCACACGTCCAGCAGCCAGCGCTGCATGTCACGGCGGGTCAGGGCGTCGAGCGCGCCGAACGGCTCATCCAGCAGGATCACGTCGCGCTCGCACAGAAAGGTACGCAGCAAGGCCGCGCGCTGGCGCATCCCGCCGGAAAGCGTGGCGGGATAGGCGTTGGCGAAGGCTTCCAACCCGAACATGGGCAGCAATTCACGGGCGCGCGCGCGGGCCGCTGCCAGCGGTTTGTGCGCGATCTCCGGGCCGAGGATCACGTTGTCCAGCACGGAACGCCAGGGCAGCAGCAGATCACGCTGTGGCATGTAGCCGACGTGTCCGGCCTGCCCGTTGATCACCGTGCCGTCCAGTACGATCTCACCCTGGTCGGGGTGCAGCAGGCCGGTGATCATGTTGAACACGGTGCTCTTGCCGCTGCCGCTCGGCCCGATCAGGCAGATGAATTCACCCGGCTCTGCCGCCAGCGTGACGTCGGCAATGGCCGGCGTCGTCCGGCCATTGTCGTGAAAGGTCTTGCGCAGATGGCGCAGTTCAAGTTTCGCCACGCAGGTTGGCCTTCAGGAGTCGCTTACGCGGCGGGCCGTTCGCCGAGCGTCACTTTCACGTCAACCTTTTCGCCAGCCCGGTACACGGTCAGCGTGATCGTCTGCCCCGGGTCGGTCTTGACGAACAGGTAGGCCAGCAGGTCTTCAAAGCGGCGCACCGGCACGTTATCGACGGCCACGATGATGTCGCCGCCGACCATCACTTTGGTCCCGTCCAGGTCTTTCTCAGTGGTGCTCGGCCTGATCCCTGCCTTGGCGCCGGGGCTGCCCGATACCACATCCCGCACCAGCACCCCGCGGAAATTCGGGTCGAGGCCCATTAATTCGTTGACGTCCAGCGTCAGTGTGCCGCCCAGGATGCCCAGGTACGAATGCGCGACCTTTCCGTCCTTGATCAGCGCATCGGCCATCTTCTTGACGATGTTGGCCGGCACGGCGAAACCGACGCCCGACGACTGGCGCACCCGCGACTCAATGGCTGTGTTCACGCCGATCACCTCGCCCCTGGCGTTCAGCAGCGGGCCGCCCGAATTGCCAGGGTTGATGGCCGCATCGGTCTGGATGACCTGCGGGATCAGGTAGCGCGAATCGGACCCGGTGCTGCGCTGCCCATCCAGCGAACGGCCCAGGGCGCTGATGATGCCGTGCGTCATCGTCCCATTCAGGCCAAACGGGTTCCCGATGGCAATGGCGCGCTCGCCAACCGTCAGCTTATCCGAATCGGCCAGCGGCAGCGGGACCAGCTTGCCCGGCAATTTGGCCGGATCGACCTTGATCACGGCAATGTCGCTGTCCGGGTCAATGCCGACCACCTCGGCAATGACAGTCGTGTCGTCGGCAAATGTCACCGTGATCCGGGTCGCATCCTGAACGACGTGCGCATTCGTAACCAGATAGCCATCTGCGTCGTAGACGAACCCCGATCCTTCGGCTTGCGCAAAGGGCGGCTGCGCGTTGGGATTCTGCGGGATATTTGGCAGCGGCAGCAGGTCGGGGTTGGAAGCATCGGCGGGCAGGCGCACGAGAATATTCACAACCGAAGGGTTAACTTCCTGGTAGAGCCGTTGAAGCAAGACAGTTTGATCATCAACAGCAGTCTGTCCCATAACCCGCAGCGGCGCGGCACTCAGGACAGAGCCAAGCAGCAGGCCGAAGCACAGGACAGCAGTAATAAGAACCGTCAGCCCGATACGGTTGGCGCGCAGTGACATCATGGAATGCTCCTCTATTCTTACAATACGTACCGTTGCCTAGCATAGCCTAAGGGGTGTGCCTTCGCAAAGTCCTGTTTGCTTTGGGGAAAGCCTGAGCAACCTGTGGCCGTGCTATGCGTATAGATCAGCAGGTTTGATGAAATGCAGTCTCAGAAATGAGGGACTTCGATGGGTTGTGGGCGTGCTATTCTGTGCATTGTGTTTCCGCCGCTGGCCGTCGTGGATCGCGGCTGCGGAACGGTGTTGATCGTCTTCCTGCTCACCCTCGCCGGATGGGTTCCCGGCGCAATCGCCGCGCTGATCCTCAATTACATGGCTGCCAACAAACGTTAGTGCCAGGTTGACCCAGGCGCGAAGCAGCAGGACAACAAGGGCTTCATTGACGGCAAAAGCGCTGCCAGCGGGCGGAACTCTAGCCCCAATACGGCTTAGATAAGCCCTCACCCCCAACCCCTCTCCCACAGAGCGAGGGGCTTTTCCCCTTCCCCTTACGGGGGAAGGGGGATGAGGGCTGCAACAGGCTACTCGCCCTTAACGAAGAGGTATTGCCTCTAGCCCATGTCAGCAGGCGGCGCTTTTTTGTCGTCCGGTTGCGGCGTGGCAGGTTTGCCGTTGGGGACAGGTGCGTCGCCAACAGGTTTGGTATCCTCCACCAGACGCATCACCGGCAGCGGCCTGGTCAGGTCTCGCGTATCGTCGACCAGCGTCTGAGTCGGCTTTGGGTCGGCTTCAAACTTGATCACGACGGACAGCCGCCCCAGCAGCACGTCGTCGCCATCTTTCAGCACGTGCGGCTTGTTTGGCGCCAACGGCCTCATATTCACCGCCGTGCCGTTCACACTGCCCAGGTCGGTGATCGTCAATTGGCCGTCTCGAAAACGCATGACTGCATGTTCGCGCGATACGCCGCGTTCGTGAGCGCCGTAGCGCGTCAGGTCGAGCCGCGAGCCAACCGGATTGTTGAGATCGACCCGTCCCAGCACGATCTCTGTGTCCTCCTCGAAGGTCAGCCGTTCCGAAAGCCCGCGAATCTGCAAGCGCACGGTACGTTCCGGGCCGGGCTGCGTCAGCGCCTGCGGGCGGTTGCGCCGCAGCCGCAGCAGGCTTGGGTCAATCCGGATATGGACGGTGCTGCTCGTCGGATCAAACAGCAGATTGCCGCACTTCGTACACACGACTTGCTGCGACTGGTAAATAGTTCCGCATTTGGCGCACGTTCCTTTTTCCATGCTCATCCGATGCCCCGCTGCATTCCTTATTACATCTTACTGCCAAAATCCATACGGCGACCTTCCAGTCAATACCGTCGGGCAACCTGAACGTCTCTCGTACCAGTATGATAGGCACATATTAAGAATTCGTGAATGGTACAGCAGCGCTAGGTGCGCCTGCCACCTGGGGCGAAGCGCACAAAAAAGCGCAGACGCCGTCAGCAGCAACTACCCCGACGCCGCAGAGTGTGCTACTATCGTCCAAAATCACCCTTTTTGGATAGGCAACGCGATGGAAACAATTCAAGGTGTCCCTGGGACTCAACCGTTATCGCCGCAGCCGATGCGCCGTTCCGGGCTGTGGCCCTGGCTGATCCGGCTGCCGTTGCTGGGCATAACGGCGGGCATGTTGCTGGTCTTCCTGGCGATCCTGTACGTGGCGATGCACCAGCTTCAATACGATGGCCTGATCTATCCCGGCATCTCGGCCTACGGCGTCAATCTTTCGGGGATGAACAAGCAGCAGGCCATGGCCGCCCTTGCTGCCCGATACACCTATGGCGAGAACGCGGTCTTTACGTTCCGCGATGGCGACAGGTCCTGGCAGATGTCCGCGCGCGATCTGGGTGTGACTTTCGACCCCGAACAGACCGTCAACGAGGCGCTGCGCGTTGGGCGCGGCGACGGCTTGTTCGCCAACCTGGCCGCGCAGATCGACGCCTTTGCAAATGGCTACGCCATCCAGCCCAAAGTGATCTTTGACCAGTCCAAAGCCGCCGGATTCCTGCAAAAGATTGCGGCGGAGATCGACAAACCCGTCCGCGATGCGACAGTCAGCCTGAACGCGGGGAAAGTTGCCACCACGCCGAGCCAGGTCGGACGCGAGCTTGACGTGGCAGCCACGCTCGGATTGCTGCGCCCGGTGGTGCTGAACATGAGCACTGGCGCGGAAATCAAGCTGATCGTCAGGGAGACAGCGCCTGCCATCCGCGATGCTGAAGCCGCTGCCGAAAAGCTGCGCGCGGCGGTCTCCACGCCTATCCAGATTTACATCGAGGCGGCCACCAAGACAGACCCCGGCCCCTGGCAGGTCAGCCCGGACTTTATCGCCGGTATGATCAGCATTGTCCGTGTAGACGATGGCAACGGTACGGCGCACTATGAAGTCAGCGCCAATACCGATCCGCTCAAGACTTTCTTGCAGAATCTGAGTGCGCAGCTGACCGTCGAGCCGGTCAACGCGCGCTTTCTGTTCAACGAAGATTCCAAACAGCTTGAGGTGATCTCCGACAGCGTGGATGGGCGTTCGCTGGACGTTGAGGCCACGCTCAAAGCGTTGCAAGGCGCGATTTTCAACAGAGACAGGCGGCGCGTGGCGCTGGTCTTCCACCAAGAGATTCCGAAGGTCAACAGCAAATCGACGGCAGCCGAACTGGGCATCACCGAGCAGATCGTGCAGGCCACGACGTTCTTTTACGGCTCGACGCCCGAACGCCGCACCAACATCCAGGTTGCCGCGTCCCGTTTCCACGGCCTGGTCATCGCCCCCGGCGAGGAGTTCTCGTTCAACAAATACCTGGGCGATGTCAGCCCGGAAACAGGCTATGAGACCGGGCTGGTCATTTATGGCAACCAGACCATCAAAGGCGTGGGCGGCGGCGTCTGTCAGGTCTCCTCGACGGTTTTCCAGGCTGCCTTTTTTGCCGGGTTCCCCATCAAGGAGCGCTACGCGCACGGCTACCGGGTTGGGTACTACGAGAGCGGCTCGGCCATTGCTTACGGCCAGAAGTACAACAGCGGCGTTGGCCTGGATGCCACCGTGTATGCGCCGATTATCGATCTGAAGTTCGTCAACGACACGCCCTACTACCTGCTCATGACGAGCACGTTCCGGCCCACTGAGCAGTCGCTGACAATCAAGTTTTACAGCACCAGTACAGGCCGCGTTGTCACCAAAGAAGGCCCGACCCTCAGCAAGGTCGTCCCGCATGGGCCAGCCAAGTACCAGGAAAGCGCCGACCTGAAACCCGGCCAGCAGCGGCAGATCGACTATGCCGTCGATGGCGTGGACGTTCACGTCTACCGCACGATCACGCAAAACGGCCAGACTATTGCCAGCCGCGAGGACTTCTACAGCCACTATCTACCCTGGTCAGCCATTTTCCAGGTTGCGCCGGGCTTTGCGCCAACAAATACCAACTGAGCCTGCCGCCAGACAAATGCTCTGGCGGCCCCGTTCCATGCCCAACTTGAGGATGGATGGGCCGGGGTGTATTTCAAATTAGTCCGTACATTTTAGTTCACTCCGCCGCGCCGTACTCGCCCCCCCTCTCCGGCAGCGGAGAGGGGAGTCTGCCCGGCTCGTTGTTTGCAGTGCAACTCTCATCAATATTCAACCTGAAGTTGAATGTGGTTGACATTCCGGGCGCGGGTGTTATATAATTTTCAATAAGTTCTGAAAGTCACAAACCTCGTGGACGGGGGAGATTATGAATCATGACCGGGCGTTGCAGTCTATCGATGAACTACTCAAGTCCATCGTCAACAGCGACGTGGACATCCTGCGCGACGCCAGTCGTCACATCCTGGAAGCGGGCGGTAAGCGCGTGCGGCCTCGGCTGACGCTGCTGGCTTACGAGGCCGTCGGGGGGGAGGATTTGGACGCAGTGCTGCCCGTCGCGGCAGCAGTGGAACTCGTCCATACGGCTACCCTGGTTCACGACGACATCAACGATCATGGCCTGACGCGGCGCGGGCGGCCCACCATCAATGCGCAGTGGGGCCGGACTTTTGCGCTGCTGACAGGCGATTATCTCTTCACCAAAGTCTACGAACTGATGGCCCCGTTCAAGGATTTGAACATTGTCTTTGCCGAGGCCACCGTTGCGCTGGTCGAGGGCGAAACGCTGCAAGCTGCCGCCGCCAAGAGCGGCCAACTGGATCGAGAAACGTACACGCGGATCATCGCCAAAAAGACAGCTTCCCTGTTCGCGGCAGCCGCCAAACTCGGCGCGATGCTCGCCAATGCTGCCGCCGAGCAAATCTCGGCGCTGGAACAGTACGGCTTCAACCTGGGGCTGGCCTTCCAGATCGTGGACGACATTCTCGACCTGATCGCCGACAGCCAGCAGCTTGGCAAGACGGCGGGGCTGGACGTTGTGCAGGGCAAAGGCTTCGTGACGGCAGTGGCCGGGCACGCCGCAACCAGCGGCAACGGCAAAGCGAGTGCGACGGCAGTTCTCGAACCTGCACCCGCCGACCCGATGGCCGCCTTCAAGCAGAAAATGCTGTCCGGCAATTACATCCAGGAAGGGCGGCAAAACGCGCAACAACTGGCAGCGCTGGCCGCCATGAGCCTGAGCGCTTTCCCGCCATCCCCGGCGCTGGACGAACTGCACGCGCTGGCGCGCCAGGTTGTCGAGCGAGATCACTAGGGATTTACCTCACCCCCGGCCCCTCTCCGCTTCGCAGAGAGGGGAGGAAATTCTACTTACGCCTCGGATATTTGTTCAGCCGCGTTTGCCCGACCTGGCGGAGACGTAGGGGTTGCCACCGACCCACCAGCGCCAGGGCATGGACAGCCAGGGTTCGGGCGTCTTGCCCAGGCCAATGCGCGGCCCGGTGCGCACCTGCGAATCGGGAATAGTTTGATCCGGCTCGATCCACAGTTCTGCCCCCTGTGTCATGTCGGCAGTGTTGAGCGCGCCCGTGACGGACAGGGCCAGCGCCAGCCGCGCCGGGCCGCTGGTGAGTTCCGCCAGCTTGCGATCCGGGCGATGGCGCTGCATCACGTCGATGCCTTCCAGCGGATCGAGTGCCCGGATGAGGACAGCGGCGGGCTGGTCTTGCGGCTCGGCCACGACGTTCAGCATCCAGTAGAGGCCGCGAGACAGGTAAACGTAGGCACGGCCCGGCGCACCCCACATGGGCGCGTTGCGCGGGGTGCGCCTGTGCCGCCCGTGTGAAGCCAGATCGTCGATGCCGGAATAGGCTTCGGTTTCGACGATCCGGCCCGACAGGCGCGTGCCATCGGGCAAGACGCGCACCAGCCGCGCGCCAAGCAGTTTCCGGGCCACGGTGGTTGCGGGTTGGCTGTAGAATTCGGCAGTCAGCGGTTGTGCTTGCAGTTGCAGGCTCATGGATACAGCTTTCCTTTGTGAATTCTGGAACCGCCCTGATCGCCTGTTTAACAGGCACGCGGATCAGGCGTCACGACGCTATTAATAGAGCGGCTTTTGAGGTTTGGGAAGGGGCTAAACGCATAAGGCATGTAGGGAAGGATAGCACATACGTTCTAGTCTGTCAAGGGTATGAGCACCAGAGAAAATCGGGCGATCAGCCAGCGCATCGTCCCTCCGCCTGCGAGAGCGTGACCCGGCCAAAAGACAAAAAGGCAATACCCGTCATCCAATCCGGTATTGCCTTCTGTTCCAGAACCCAGCCGTGCTTAACGCTTGGTGTAGGTTGGGGCCTTGCGGGCGCGCTTCAGACCGGGCTTCTTGCGTTCCTTGACGCGCGCATCGCGGGTCAGGAAACCGGCGCGGCGAAGCTGGCTGCGCAATTCGGGATCGACCTTGAGCAGCGCACGGGCCACGCCAAGCTGGATGGCGGAGGTCTGCCCGGTGATGCCGCCACCGGCGACGTGAACTGTCACGTTGTAGACGTTCTCCATACCGACCAGGCGCAGCGGCGCCATGGCGGCCTCGATGTCGCCAGCGCGCTTCAGGAATTCTGCGCCTGGCCTGTCATTGATGATCCAGGCGCCGTTGCCACCGGTGTGCAGACGAACACGCGCGCTGGCTTCCTTGCGACGGCCAATGCCCTCGTAATACTGAGTCGCAGCCATTACTTCTTCGCCTCCGGAATCTCTAACACCTGCGGGCGCTGTGCCTGGTGCGGGTGGGTATTGCCTGGATAAACCTTGAGTTTCTTGATCATCTGCCGTCCCAGGCGGTTGTGCGGCAGCATTCCCCGGACAGCAGCCTCGATGACGCGCTCGGGATGCTTTGCCAGCATGTCGCGCAGGCTGACAGCGCGGAACCCGCCGGGGTACTGCGAGTGCCGGTAGTAGAATTCCTGGTCGAGCTTCTTGCCTGTGACGCGGACTTTGCCGGGGTTCAGGACAATCACGTAATCGCCAGTATCGATATGCGGCGCGAAGGTGGTCTTGTGCTTGCCGCGCAGGATATGAGCGATACGGGTAGCGAGACGGCCCAGGTTCATATCCGTCGCATCGACCACAAACCACTGGCGCTCAATCGTGTCGGTTGTGGGTGTGTAGGTCTTGAATCTCATCTTCTTGACTTCCGTGACTTTCTCTGGCGGGCGTCTCCCCGCGCCGTTCCCGTTCATAATTGACTTCGATCAGGGTCAGGCCGTGTGGCGGTGCAAGGCGTCTGATCCGGCCCCGATCCTTTGCCTGGAAGGCATCGATGAACTCGGCCATCGTCATCCGGTTCAGACCGACCTCGACCAGTGTCCCCACGATGCTGCGCACCATGTGGTACAGGAAGGCGTTGGCCTCGATGCGATACGAGATCAGGCGCGTGCCCTGCGTCGGGACCTCGATCTCCCATTCGGAGCGGAAGACGTGCCGTATCGTGCTTTCACCCTGCGTGGGCGCGCCGAAGCTCGCAAAGTCGTGAACGCCCAGCAATTTTGCCGCCGCCCAGTTCATTTTGTCAATGTCCAGGCGCTGGTGAAGCGGCGGGTGCACCCACCAGGCCATCCGGGCCATCATTGGCTGGCGGATCTGGGCCTCGTACACGAAGTACTGGTAGGTACGGCTGCTGGCGTCGAAACGGGGATGGAAGCCCGGTTCGGCGCGCTCTAAGCGCTGCAAGGCAATATCATCTGGTAAGGTGGCGTTGATGGCCCGTAACAGGTCATCATCGTCGTGTCGCCAGAGCAGGTCAAAGGCGATGACCTGCCCGGTGGCATGTACGCCGGCGTCGGTGCGGCCCGCGCCGAGCACCGTCACCCGCTGGCCGCTGACCCTGGCGATGGCCGCTTCCAGCGTTCCCTGGATGCTCGGTTCGTCCCTGGCGAGGCGCTGAAAGCCACGATAGTTCGTGCCATCGTAGGCCAGGATCGCCCGGTAGCGAACAGGCGCCGGAACAGCCGCCATCGGCTCAGGACTGCGCCGTGCCGCTTTCGGTGCCGCTTTCGGCGCTGCTGCCTGCGCTGGTCGTCGTACCAGGAGCAGGACTGGTTCGGCGGCGACGGCCACCCCGGACACGGCCAATCAGGTTGCGCGCGGCCCCGGCCACGCCCGTTGGCTGCCCACCTTCGCCTTCCTGGACGCGATCCACCAGTTCCAGGATGACCATTTCGGCAGCATCGCCCTTGCGCGGCCCCAGCTTGTAGATACGGGTATACCCGCCGGGGCGCTCTGCGTAACGCGGAGCCAGCACGTCAAAGACCTTCTTGACAATGGCTGGATCATCCAGGCGGCCATGCAGCAAGCGGCGCACGTGAATGGCCCGCTGCGGGTCTTCGTGCACCAGGCTGCGCTTGGCCTGGGTGATCATGTGTTCGGCGGCTCCACGTATCGCCTCGGCCTTCGCGCGAGTCGTGGTGATCCGCTCGTGTTGAAAGAGTTGGGTGATCATGGTGCGGCGCAGCGCGTTACGCTGCCCGACGTTCCTCCCCAAGTGCTTACCAGCTACACGGTGTCGCATCATTCCTCCAAAACAAGCCAGTACCCGGCATAGAGCGGTTAGAGTCAGCCGGGCCTGGAACGGTACTTTACCTCACCCCCCGGCCCCCTCTCCGCTTCGCAGAGAGGGGGAGGAAAGGCGAGGAAGGTTACGTGCTTACGACTCGCCCAGGTTGGCGACCTCGTGGTTCTGTGGCAGGTAGCCCTTCTCCTTGAGGCGGGCAACCAGTTCGTCCAGCGATTTTTCACCGAAGTTGCGGATCGCCAGCATGGCATCCGGGCCGCGATCCAGCATTTCCAGCACCTCGCCGATAGTCGTGATGCCGGTACGCTTGAGCGAGTTGAAGACGCGGACGCTGAGGTCGAGCGTTTCGATGGGCGTGTTGAACTTTTCCTCGTCCCAGGGGCTGGTCTTTTCCGGTTCAACCTGCTCGACGCGGCCCGGCCTGAAGTCCTTTTCGTCCACCCCGGCGATGATCGCCAGATGGCTGATCAGGATTTTGGCGGCTTCGCCCATCGCTTCTTCGGCGCGGATCGTGCCATCCGTCCAGATTTCCAGGATCAGTTTGTCGTAATTGGTGCGCTGGTTGACGCGCGCCCGCTCCACGTCGAAGTTGACGCGGCGCACGGGGCTGAAGATGGCATCGACGGGCAGTTCGCCAATCGGCAGGCGGCCACGCTCCTCGGCGGGGCTGTAGCCGCGCCCGGACTGCACGGTGAATTCCATCTCGAACTGCGCATTCTCGGAATCGACGGTGAACAGGTACAGATCGGGATTGATGATCTCGACTTCGGGCGGCGGGAGGATATCGGCAGCCGTGACCGTGCCTTCGCCGTGCACTTCCAGACGCAGCCGGGCCGATTCGCCTTCGAGTAGCTTGAGGCGCAACTGCTTGACCTGCAAGATCAGTTGCGTCATATCTTCCTTGACGTTCGGGATCGCGGAAAACTCGTGATGCACGTCCGAGACGCGGATTGACGTGACCGCTGCACCGGGCAGCGACGACAGTAAAACGCGCCGGAGGGCATTGCCGATGGTAATGCCGTACCCACTTTCCAATGGGCTGATCACAAAACGCGCATAATTGCGCGAACTTGCATCGCCTTCGATCTTGGGCAGAACCATGTTATTCGTACTCACAATCCCTCCTGACAGAGTTCGTGGGCTGGCCGGATCACCAGCCCGATTTTGCAGCTTGCCGCAGTTTGTACAAACCGTTGCACCAAGCGTTGTCCGAACAGGTAGTCCAGACTAGCGCGAATAGTATTCAACGATGAGCTGTTCATTGAGTGGCAGTTGGATGTCGCGGCGCTCCGGGGCGCGGAGCATCCGGGCAACGATCTCGTTGCCGCTCACGTCGATGGTCAACCACTCTGGGGGCTGCGGGCGATCCTCCAGATAGGCGCGAATTTCACGGAAGTATTTGAGATTCTTGCTGCTGCCGTGAACGGTGATTTCGTCGCCAGGGCGCACAATGTACGACGGGATATTGGTCGGCACACCGTTCACGTCAAAGTGATTGTGCAGGACAAGCTGGCGCGCATGGGGGCGCGACTCAGCCAGGCCAAGGCGGTAAATCACGTTGTCGAGGCGGGTTTCGAGCAGGCCAAGCAGGTTAGAACCGGTCAGGCCGGGGCGGCGCTGGGCTTCGTAGAAGTAACGGCGGAACTGGCGCTCCAGGATGCCGTAAATGCGGCGGGCCTTTTGCTTCTCGCGGAGTTGGGCGTTGTAGTCCGAGGCGCGGCCACGCCGGAACTGGGTATCTTTGCCATGCTGGCCGGGCGGGTAGGTACGGCGCTCGACAGCGCACTTGGGGGTCATGCAGCGTGCCCCCTTCAGAAACAGCTTTTCGCCTTCGCGGCGACATAACTTGCAGACGGGTCCGATGTAACGAGCCACGGCTTCCTCCACACACGTGTGTGTTTACACCTGAACAGGACGAAACTTGTGAAAAACTATGCGGTTTTGCGGCTAGACACGGCGCTTTTTGGGCGGGCGCACCCCGTTATGGGGGATGGGCGTCACGTCCGTGATGGAGCGCACACGCAAGCCACTGGACTGGATAGAGCGGATGGCGGCTTCGCGGCCAGGGCCAGGCCCCTTCACGAAGACATCCACTTCTTGCATTCCATGTTCCTTCGCGGAATCGGAGGCTTGCTGCGCGGCGACACGGGCCGCGTAGGGCGTGCTCTTGCGGCTGCCCTTGAAGCCCGCCGTTCCGGCGCTGGCCCAGGCCACGACGTTGCCTTGCTGGTCGGTCATCGACACAATGGTGTTGTTGAATGTCGCGTGAATGTGGGCCTGTCCGTAGGGAATATTCTTCCGTACTTTCTTCGCCCCGCCACGACGCGGGCCGGCCCTTCTGGTTGGTGCAGCACTACGTCCCATGTTTTGTAAAATCTCCTGAAAGCGTCAGCGGCCCGCGCTGACCTGTCACTAAGCGGCGAAAAATTATAGCACGGATTGTCAGGGTTGTACAGGGGGAGCCGCTCTCCCGCCGTTTGGTTCGGACGGCTCATGAATACGCACCCGATCAACTTCGACAATCCACAACTTCCCTTCAACCGACATCTGAGGCCGCAGGTCCAAAAAGCGGCGGATCATTTGCTCAAGGAGCACAAGGCTTGGATTCTGAGGCACTCGGCTCACAACCAGTCCATGAGTTTGGGCGGGCGGAAAGCGAGTTACACTGGCAAAATCCAGCGTTACCAGGCAGTCATCTTCGGTACAAACTACCTCGAAGAGCCGCTGGTCAGTACACCCTTGAAGCTGTTGATCGTAGACCGTTCTGGTTTCGTATCCAGCATCTCGAAAAAGCTGCCGGGTGCGCGTGCCAAAGTTTTCGTTGAGCTTGAACTTCATTCAGTGGCCCGGACCGGAATATCGACAAAGTGCGCCCTGGACATTTCCGCCCCATAAGCAATGGCGGCCAGAATGTTCTCTTTGGTGAGATACGGATACTCTTCAAGCACTTCTTCGATAGTCATGCCGCTTGCCAGCAAGTCGAGAAGCAGCGAGACCCATATCCGTGTGCCGCGAATACACGGCTTTCCAAAGCACACGTTCGGATCAATGGAAATACGCTGCAAAAGCGCATTCATAGGGCAAGCCCTCGATTGGTCCGGGGAGAGGAATCTCCCCAGGGGCCGGGATTACTTCTTCTTTGCACCGCGACGACGACCACGCCCGGCTACCGTCTTCTTCGGGCCGCGCTTGGTGCGAGCGTTGGTCCGGGTGCGCTGGCCGCGCACGGGCAGGTTGCGGCGGTGGCGCAGGCCGCGATAGCAGCCGATCTCGATCAGGCGTTTGATGTTCAACTGCACCTCGCGGCGCAGTTCGCCTTCCACGCGATAATTGCTGACCGCATCACGCAACATCTGTACTTCTGCTTCGGACAGGTCGCGCACGCGGGTGTCCGGGTTGATGCCCGTAGCATCCAGAATTTCCAGACTGCGTGGGCGGCCAATCCCGTAAATGTAGGTCAGCCCGACCTCGATACGCTTGTCACGTGGGAGGTCTACACCTTCGATACGTGCCATAGGTAATTGCGCCAGGGGACTGCCTGCTTTAGCAGACAGGAGAATGGCGCTCTGCTCCTTTCTGTGTTATACTCTGCCTAACTTTTGCCCCCAACACACGGGGCGCGGTCACTCGCTCTTTATCAACTTCAAGTTCTCGGCTGTGCGGAGCTTCTCCGCACGTAAGACTTGAAACGTCTTGAAGGGCCGTGACCAGGTCGGCTCGGACTGAGCCTTCAGGCGCTAACGTAGTCCAGTGGGACATGCGTAGCCTGAGAAGCCGCTGTTGAAGTGGGCTTCTTCGCAAGAAGCCGCCTGCTTTAGCTGGCGGAGTGGTCACAGGGCCGTGATACTCCTCTTTATCCTTCTCGACGCTTTACGCGGCTGCGAACCGGGATTCGCGGCAAGCGGAAGCGTCATCTTATCACAAAATCGGCGTTTTTTCTATCCCCAGGTTGCTTGGCCTCACCCCCTGGCCCCTCTTCGCTTCGCAGAGAGGGAAACCGGGATACACCTTGACGGGGTGAGGCTTATGGCAGCGTGAGGATCAGCGGTTCTCCATCGGTGACGGCAATGGTGTGTTCGGCGTGGGCGCACAGCGAACCGTCTTTGATCACCACCGTCCAGTGATCATCCAGCACTTTGGTTTCGGGGTTGCCCGCAATGATCATCGGTTCCAGGGCATAGGTCATGCCGGGTTGCAGCGGGTAACTGCGCCACTGGCGATCCCGGCGACGGCCACGCGGCCACCAGTTGGGAACCTGCGGCTCCTCGTGCATATTGCGCCCGACGCCGTGCCCGGTGTACTCGCGGACGACGTTGTACCCATGACTTTCGGCATAGCGCTGGATCGCCATGGATACGTCTTTGGTTTCGTTACCGACGACAGAAGCCTTGATGCCTTCGGCCAGGCACTGCTCGGTGACTTCGATCAGGCGCTGCGCGGCGGGACTGATCTGGCCGACGCCCATCGTGAAGGCCGCGTCGCCCACGAAGCCTTTGTAGGTTGCGCCCACGTCCAGGCTGATGATGTCGCCTTCCTGCAAGACGCGCGGGCCCGGAATGCCGTGCACCAGTTCGTCGTTGATGCTGGCATTGATAGCCGCCGGGAAGGGGTGCTTGCTGCCCGGCGGGTAGCCCACGAACGTCGGGATGGCGTTGTGCCGGGCGATCACATCCCGCGCGATGCGATCAAGCTCCGCCGTCGTGATGCCCGGCTTGACAGCCTCCCGCATTGCGGCAAGGGCACGGGCCACAATGCGCCCGGCCTCGCGCATGATGAGCAGTTCGTCAGGCTTCTTGATGTGGATCACTGGCTCAACCCGCCTGGATAGCTGTCGTGATCGCGCTCATCAGATCGGCGGTCACTTTGTCGATGGGCTGGTCAGCGTTGATCTCTCGAACCAGGCCCTTTGCCCGGTAGTAATCCAGCAGCGGCGCGGTTTCCTCGAAGTACAGGTTGACGCGACGGGCTGCGGCTTCGGGGGTATCATCGTCGCGCTGGCGGAGGGGCGCATCGTCAATATCGCAACGCCCCGGAATCTGCGGCGGGTTGGTGGATTGGTTGTAGACGTGTGACGGGTTTTGTGAGCATTCCCACCGGTCAGAAATGCGCCTGATAGCGACCTCCTTGTCCAGGTTAAGGAACGGCACTATCGTCACCTTGCTGCCCATCTTCGCCAGCAGTGCGTCGAGCGCCTCGGCTTGCGGGCGCGTGCGCGGGAAGCCATCCAGGATGGCGCCCTGGACGGCATCGCCTTTCATCAGCCGATCCCCGACGATGCGAATGGTTACGTCGTCGGGAACGAGCGCGCCCGTCTTCATGATAGCCTGCACTTCGCGGGCCAGCGGGGTATCTTGCGTGCGCATCTCGCGGAACAGGCCGCCTGACGTGACGTGCGGCAGGTTCAACTCTCTGGAAAGAATGGCCGCCTGAGTGCCCTTGCCGGCTCCCTGCACGCCCATCAGCACAATATACGTTGCCTGTGCAACCATAGTGTCCTTTGCTGGCTTCCCTAGCGCATGAAGCCTTCGTAGTTACGCATGACCAACTGCGCCTCGAGCTGGCGCATGGTGTCCACCACGACGCCGACCACGATGATCAAGCCGGCGGAACTGATGACCTGAGCCGGGTTGGTGGCGCGGGTGACGTCTGTCCGTCCGGTGAAAATGTAATCGACGATGACGGCCAGGCCGGGCAGCACGGTCACGAGTCCCAGGTAGAGTGCGCCCGCCGAAGTGATCCGGCGCGTGACTTTCGTGATATAGTCCTGTGTGCGCTTGCCGGGCCGGATGCCGGGGATGAACCCGCCCTGCCGCTGCAAGTTCTCGCCGAGTTTCTGGTTCTGGATCATCACGTCTGTGTAGAAATACGTGAAGGCCACGACCAGGATAAACTCGAACACCCAGAACCAGAAGCCCTGCCGGGTTCCGAAGGTATTTTGCAGAAACGTGCCGAACGGCGTGTTGGGGAAAAAGATTCCGGCCAGGATCGCCGGGAAGGTGACGATGGCCTGCGCGAAGATGAGCGGGATCATGCCCGCACTGTTGACGCGCAGCGGGATGTGTGTCGAGCCGCCGCCGTACTGTTTGCGGCCCCGCACCCGTTTGCCATACTGCACCGGAATGCGCCGCGTGCCGTTCTCCATAAAGACGATGAAGACGACAGTAGCGAAGGTCAGCACGATGAAGGCGATCAGGTTGAAGACAGCCCATTCGTCCTGCAACAGGACGCCGAGCGAGCGCGGAACCTGCGCCACGATGCCCGCGAAGATGATCAGCGACAGGCCATTGCCGATGCCCTGTTCGGTGATCAGGTTGCCCAGCCAGATGGCGAACATCGTTCCGGCGGTCATCGTGCATAGCACCATGATCGTCAGCAACGTATTGCTGCCAAAGCCCGGCAAGATGCTGCCCTGTGTCGAGAAACTTTGCAGAATATTGATCTGGCCGACGGACTGCAACAGGCCCATCGGGATCGCCAGATAGTAGGTATACTGGTTGATTTTGTCCTGGCCGCCTGGTTCACGAGCAATCGCTTCCAATTGTGGAATGACGCCCATCAGCAGTTGCAGGATAATCTGCGCGGTGATGTACGGGTACACACCGTTCGCCAGTACGCTGAAATACGAGACTGCACCACCCGACAGCAGGTTCAGAATCTGGATGAAGCCTGCGCCCTGCCCGTTGAGCAGGCTGTCCAGCGCCGCGCGGTTGACGCCCGGCACGGGGATGTGCGCCGCGAACTGGTAGACCAGCAGGATGAACAGGGTGTACAGGAGTTTCCGCCGCAGATCGGGCAGCCGGAGCGCATTTCGCGCTGCATCAAGCATCTGCATACTGAATGTCCTCTAGAACTAGCCTCACCCCCGACCCCTCTCCACTGGGGTGGAGAGGGGAGTAATTAGGGCGGTGGGTATTCCGCTTTCCCCCTCTCTGCGTGGTGGAGGGGGCAGGGGGTGAGGTCAACATCCTCTCTCTTACTGCTCCGCTTTGGGCCGCTGTGCCTTCGGGAGGAGCTTGACGGTAGCGCGAGCGCCGGTGACGGCCAGCTTTAGCTCGTTGACCTTGCCACCCGCGCCTTCGATCCGGGCGCGGGCGCTCTTGGTGAAGCGATGCGCGCTCACATTCAGTTTGGCTTTCAGTTCGGCATCGCCGCCCAGGATGACTACCGGCTTGTCGGCATCGTCGATCAGGCGGTGCTCCTTGAGGGCCTGTGGGGTCACTTCCGCGCCGGACTTGAAGCGCTCGGCCAGCGATTGGATGCTCACTTCCTGATACTCGACCCGGAAGATGTTGGTGAAGCCGCGCTTGAAAGGCAGACGGCGCACCAACGGAAGCTGGCCGCCTTCAAAGTACGGCGCTTTGGCCCCACCGGGCCGGGCCTTCTGGCCTTTCGTACCGCGCCCCGCCGTCTTGCCCTGCCCGGCGGAGATACCACGCCCAACGCGGCGCGCCTTCTTGCGCGAACCGGGATCGGGCTTGAGTTCGTGCAGTTTCATAAGATTCGGCGCAGGAGGCATCCGCCTTTAGACGGGCGATGAATGCGCCTTTGCTCCTTTCCTGAGCTATACTTGAGGGCGATGGACAAGGCACATGGGATGTGAAGCCGTCCCTGCACGGTTAGTCCATCCCCAGGCTTCTGGTACTTTACCAATGGAAGATAGAAGGTTGTAGGCGAAAGGTGGTGTCTGTCGAGCATCACTGTCCTGTCCTACGTAAAATCTTCACGGTCGATAGACTTCGCACCAGCAGACGAACGCTGGTGGGGTACAGTCAATCACCCGCACGCCTCGGATGGCACAGAAGACCGTGCCAGCGCCAGGGGCAAGCTCCCAGTTTTAGCCGGGAGTAGTTGACGACTCGGTTTCCTCCACCTGAACCAGGTGTCTGACCTTGTAGATCATGCCGCGTATCGACGGGTTATCGGGATGCTCAACCGTCTGGCGAATGCGCTTCAGGCCGAGTGCCTTGATCGTCAACTTCTGGCGGTTCGGGTTGCCAATCGGGCTTTTGACCAGGGTGATACGCAGTTTTTTCTCAGGCATTTTGCTTCCTCACCCAGAATGGTTGCAGTTCGTTCGCCTCTTTGCCGCGCATCTGGGCCAGGTCGTTGGCGTTCTTCAACATACTGAGCGCCTTGAGCGTCGCCACCGCGACGTTGAGCATGTTGCTGCTGCCCTGGCTCTTGCTCAGGATGTCGTGGATGCCCGCCGCTTCCAGCACGGCCCGGACGCTACCGCCGGCGATGACACCCGTGCCGGGCGAGGCCGGACGCAGCATCACAACGGCGCCGCCATGTTTGGCCGTCACTTCGTGTGGAATGGTCGTGCCGGACAGCGAGACGTGTACCATCCGCTTCCGGGCGTAATCTGACCCTTTGCGGATCGACTCGGGCACACCGCGCGACTTGCCGACGCCAATGCCGACGCGGCCCTTGTTATCGCCGACGATCACAACGGTACGGAAAGCGAAGCGACGGCCACCTTTGACCACCTTCGCCACGCGCGTGATGTCGATCACTCGTTCGTCAAACTCTTCGCGCTCTTCCTCGCGCTCTCGCTCACGACGCGATTCGCGTTTAGCCATAGGTAATTTAGCGCAAGGGGACTGTCGCGTTGACGCGACAGCGGAATTGCGCATCTCTCCTTTCTGTGCTAGCATCGACCTCATCGATTGCCCTCATGGGCATGGTCACAACGTCCTTTACCAACTTCAAGTTTGGTGGCTGTACAGGGTAGTCCTGTACGGAAGACTTGAAACGCTGTAAGGACGGCGTGACCGAGTGGGCCTGGATCGGGCCTTCAGGCGTCAACGTAGAGCAGTCGCTCATGCGTAGCCTGAGAAGCTGTTGCTTAAAAGCAGAACCTTCTTCTATGAAGCTGTCTGTTTTAGCTGACAGAG